>Ga0208939_1000069_pt1 | contig 81994 bp, 78 predicted proteins | sample AD_STIC12_MetaG_FD_184437 | JGI IMG/M metagenome (GOLD analysis project Ga0208939, IMG submission 184437) | Active sludge microbial communities of municipal wastewater-treating anaerobic digesters from USA - AD_STIC12_MetaG (SPAdes) (version 2) | ecosystem: Engineered > Bioreactor > Anaerobic >...
ATATCCTTTTCCAGATCCAAATTGTTTATTATATTCTAACATTAAATTAGCATTATATTCATTTAATGCCTTTACTTCATATTCTATTACAGCAACATCATTTCTGCTTAAGGAAATATCCCGTAAAAGAACAGGATCTACTTTAGCACAATGTGGGCAACCAATACCAGTAAAATAAACAATTCCTAAAACTTCTGTTTTTTGAGTATTATTTATTGGATTATTAATTATTGGAAAAATAGGATTATTATCTTCAATTGTACAACTGTCTGCATTTGTGTCAGTTTCACAATCTGCAAAAACAACACCTATATTTGAAACAAATAGTATTAAAATTATGAAACAGAGTATTTTCTTTAAATCCATAGCAATTACCTATAAATATTAGTTCTTATAAATAAATATAAATATTACTTTTCTATTTTTATAGCTTTGCCATTAACTAGAGCATCTGCAATTTTCTTTCTAGCACCTAATAAGGTCCTATGAAAGGTTGGCTGGGATATTTTCATTTTTTCTGCTGCTTTTTCTTGTTCATGGTTTTCATGGTCTTTTAGTCTTATGGCTTCTAATTCGTCTACTCTTAAGATTACTTCTTCTAACTCTCTTAAATTTACCCCAGCAGGTTTAAAATGCAAAAACTCAGGATTAAACCCTATTCTTCTTTGACATCTTCTTCTTGGCATAGTTCTTTCCTATTGATTTCTGAATTTCTAAAACCTAAACCTCTTCCTTGACCACGACCTCTTCTGTGACCACAACATCTTCCAAATTCTCTTTGATTTGTTGCTTCTGGATTACAACCACCAAAGCCTCTACCTGTCATCGGCCCTTTCCCTTCTGGTCCTGTTTTATCTTTTCCTGGCATATTTTATTACCTCCTTATAATGAATATATATTCATAAAGGTTTTTAAACAGATTTTTTTGCAATCTTAAAACAGAAAAATTTAAATTTATTAATATTAACAATACTCTTTAAATCCTGTTTGATACACAATTATATTATAAAGAAAAAAGGGGGAAAATATATGGAGAATACAGAAAACAAGTTTCCATTAATTGGAGATAAATTCCCAGAAATGGAAGTGTTGACTACAAGAGGTACAAAGAAATTACCTTTTGACTATAAAGGAAAATGGGTTGTATTATTTAGTCACCCAGGAGATTTTACACCTGTTTGTACAACAGAGTTTGTTAGCTTTGCAAAGAAAAAGCAAGAGTTTGATAAAATCAACACAGAGTTAATAGGCCTGTCAATGGATCAAATACAAGCACATATAGTTTGGGAAAACTGGATTAAAGAAAAATTAGATACAGAAATTACTTTTCCAATAATTGCTGATTCCGGATTTGTAGCTAGTAAACTAGGAATGGTACATCCAAACAAAGGAACAAACACAGTAAGGGCTGTTTTTATTATCGATCCAGATGGAATAATAAGACTAATTATGTATTATCCTCAAGAGATTGGAAGAAATATTGACGAGATAATAAGAAGCATAAAAGCATTACAAGTAACTGATAAACATAAAGTTGCAACGCCTGAAAACTGGCCAAACAACCCACTAATACAGGATAAAGTAATTATACCGCCTGCAAAAGACACAGAAACAGCAAAGAAAAGACTAATTGAATACAAAGGCAGTTGTTACGATTGGTGGATGTGCTATAAGAAATTATAATTTCTTCTTCTTTTTCTTTCTTTATGAAAGCAGGATTAATGTCATTCCCATAACTAAGCTTCCTAAAAGAAATCCAAATGTCATGGTGTCTTGCTTTCCATCACAACTAGAATAAGCGGTTGGCAATAACTCATCTATACAGATATAAACCATAACTCCTGCAACAAAAACAAGGATTGTGCCAATTAGTTTTTCTGATAAAAATGGTAATAAAACTATTGCAGCTAAAATAGCACCAAGTGGTTCTGCAAGACCTGAATAAACAGAAGCAAGAAATGCTTTTTTCCTGTCTTTTGTAGCATAGAATATTGGCATAGATACAGCAAAGCCTTCTGGAATATTATGAATTGCTATTGCTATTGCCATTAATAACCCAAACTTAAAGGAGCTAAGATTGCCTGCAAAGATTGCTATCCCTTCTGGGAAATTATGTATTGCAATTCCTAATGCTACAAGTAAACCGACCTTTAACAGTTTAGGATCAAAGTGCTTATCTTTTGAATAATTTTCCATAATGTAAGTGTGTGGAGTAAAGTAATCTATAAGAAAGGCAACTGCCGAACCAATAAAAAATGCAAAAAGTGCATTAATATAACCAATTGCTCTTATTCCTTCAGGAAGTAACTCTATAAATGAAACAGTAATCATAACCCCTGTTGCAAAAGCCAAAGAAAAAGCAAGATAGCTCTTTTTTGGGTTCTTTATTAAAAAAATAAGCATTCCACCAATTGCTGTCGATAGCCCAGCTAAGGTAGATAATAATATCCCTGTAAGAATTGTTTTCATTTGGTTTTCCTGATTTATTTAATACAATATTTATATGCAATCAATTTATAAATCAATTTTGAAAGAAGAAAACTTTCTGCAAAAGCTGCTTTTTCTTTTGTTGGTGAAAACTCAACTATATCAACACCAAGCACTTCTTTTTCTTCAAATATTTTCTTTAAAAGATTGTTTATTTGTGTCCAGTTTAGGCCACCTGGCTCTGGGGTATCTGTATATCTTATGATTGATGGATCAAAGATATCAACATCAATTGAAACATAGATCTTTTTTGGCAATTGTCTTAGCTTTTCCTCTAGTTGAAAGCAATGAACTAAGTCCCAACTTTGTTGCTTTTGTGAAGATAGTAGATCTTTTGCAAATATCACTCCTACATTTTCTCCTGCTTTTGATACTAAGAAATCAATGTCGTTGTTGTCCATAGATCTTGTACCTACAAGCAAGGTCTTATGCTTCTTGGATATCTCTCTAGAAACGCAAGCATGCCACCAGGTGTCTTTTCCCCAAGGCTCTCTAAGGTCTGTGTGTGCATCAAAGACAACTATACCAAAATCCTTCTCTTTCTTTTCAATTGCCTCTATTATTGGCATTGTTGTGGAGTGGTCAGAGCCAAGGGTTATTAGGAATTTATTGCCATCGTAAATCTTGGAGTATTTGTCCAAGATTTTGTGCTTTATTTTGATAAAATCTGTATCCTTGATTGTCAGTTGCTCTTCTGTAAAGATACCAACCTCATGAGGCTCAGAAAAAAGGTCCTCCTCAAAGTATTCCAATTCTTTGCTTGCCTCTAAGATTGCCTTTGGTCCAAGGTGGCTATCGTTCTTTCTTGTGGTCTTTGTTTTAAAAGAGACTGGTAAGATAACTACCTTTGCTTTCTTTTTGTCCCTATATTCCTTTGGAAGATCCATAAAGTTCATAATCATCACTTACTCATTGCTTTTTTTCTTAGTTTCTCAGGCATTAATTCGATAGCATATCTTAAGGAAGTTCTTGGCATTGTTTTTTTATTCCTCATTACATAATTGAAAACTTCTTTTTGATGCTTTCTACTTGCTTCTTTTAATAACCAGCCATATCCTTTCTGGACAAGGTCTTCTTTGTCTAAAAGTAAAGTATCTGATATGTCAAAAGCAACATCAAGATATTTTCCTTTTCTTACTGGGTGAATAAAAGAAACTGCAGATGCTCTTTTCAACCAGATATTTTTAGATTTAGACCAAGATTTCACTTCTTTTGCTAGTTGGGGGTATTTTGTTATCATGTCTCCAATTGTGTTATTACAGAAGCTATCACATTTTGCCCAGTTGTTAATATATTTTTTAATCCATCTCTTAAATATGTAGATGTCTTTTTTTTCTAGTTTATTAATTTCTTTTGGCAGCCATTTTGCCACGATATATGCTTCTTCACAATAGTCTGATTTTAATAGTTCTTCACAAATCTTAAATACACCTTCTTTTTTTAATTCTTTAATTTCAGGATAATATTTTTTTGCGATTTTATTAACAATTTCTGATTTTACACCATAAACTTTTATTTCTTCTTTAAAGAACCTTTTACTACTTTCTTTAGTTTTTAGGTCTGAACTTTTTTTAAGTTCTTTTCTTATATTTGTAATTATTTTGTTCATTTACTCTAGTCCTCAAAAACAACTTCTGGCCTTTCAAGATTGAAAAGATCTGTATAATAGATATATGCCCCTGCATTTAAAAACACAATCTTGTCTCCAACTTCTGGCGGATAAAGATACACTCTATATCTAAAGATATCTTCTGATGCTGGTGTCAGGCCTTTTATGACATAAGCTGTGGCTCCTTTTGTCCCTTCTTCAAGTTCTCCTTCAACCAATAGCTTAATGTTAGCAACAATTAGGTCCATTGCTGAGTTAAAGACAGAAGCATCAATAAATATTGCATCATCAACAATATTTTTTATTGTAGTTACTAATTTACCAGAAGGTCCAGCAATTGCTCTTCCTGGTTCAATTATTAGTTTTATGTTTTTGCTATTTGCGTGTGCTTTTAGTTCTTTTATTTTTCTGTAAATGTCTTTTATTGTTTCTGCTTTGACATTCTTGTAATCTATTGGTATTCCTCCACCAATATCAAGATAGCTTATGCTTTGCCAGGTTTCTGGAGACAATGACTCTTCCAATTCACCAACAATATTCCATTCTGAAAGGTTCTGTGTTTTTCTGTGTGTGTGTATTCCTAGTTGTTTTATGTTTTTGTTTTTCTTTAGTTTTGGTATAAGTTCATTAATGTCTCTAGAAAAGAAGCCATATACAAAATATCTACCTGTCTGCACAGTATATTCTTTTAGTCTCATTCTTAGAAATAAAGTAATTTGTTTGTTTTCTGATTGTAGGTGTTTTTCTAAGAAATTAAGATCGTTTATGTTATCTACTATGTAGTTATCTACTCCTTTTTCAAAAAGAACATCAAGTTCTTCTTTTTCTGGAGAATGAAGCATAAACAATATTCTTTTTGTGTCTTTGATATATTGTAACTCATTAATATGATGTATTAAAAAAAAAGAATTTGTTTTTTCTTCAAGTATTTGTGTTATGTGAGGATTAGATTTTACGCTATATGCAACAATATCTGTAAGCTCTTGAAGTTTAGAAAAATTATCAATGATTGCCTTTTTAGAAAAGACAAACTTTGCCTTAGAAAACATAAATAATATATGGTTAAATAAGGTTTTAAAAATAGTAGTTTTAAAGAAAAAAATTATTCTCTGCCTGGCTTTTCCCAATAACCATTATATTTCTCTAGAGGGAATCTTTTTTCATTTTTTTTTAATTTTTTAAGTAATGCTTCTTCTAAATCTATATTGTTTCTTTCAGCAAACAACAATAAAAACCATAACACATCAGAAGCTTCTTCTGCAATTTCGTCTTTTCTTTTTAAATTATTAAGTATTTTTTCACATTCTTCATTAGTTTTAAATCTAAAATGATCTAATAATTCTCCAGCTTCTGTAGAAACACCAATCACTAGATCTTTTGGGGTTTGATATTTCTTTCAATTTCTCTTGTCATTAAAATTTAATATTATTTTACCAAGTTCTTTCAGATCTTTTGCCATATCTTTCACCGACCTTATAAAAAACAATTATAGTTTAAAACAATTTAAATATTTATTCTTTATATATGCTAGATTTTATAATTGTATTATATTTTTCGGATTTTTACTAAAAAATAAAATAATAATCTAATTATATTTTATAGATTTTTTAATCATTTTGATAATTATTCCTATTCTATTTTCTTTTTTATTATATCCCAATTATCTTTATATTTTAAAAAGTCAGGGATCTTTTTTATAAAACATTTATTCCAATTATCGTTTCCACGATACTTAATTATAATATCCGTTGGAAAAACATATATTTCTCTATTTGAATATTTTAATTTTGGATCTGTTTCAAAATCGTTTATCCTCAATTCTTAAAAGTTAAAAATGAATAATTATTTAGGATTGTATCCTAAGATTTTTTTTGCCTTTGAGATATCTATGTCTTTAATGTTATCATCAACAATTGTAAATGCTTCATACCAGATTTTTCTATTTGTATTTATTGCCAAATCTATTGCTTGTAGTGCATTTTCAATCTTAAGGTGTAGTTTTAGTTCTCCAAATGGATTATAAATATCTTTTGCTCTTGTTGGCCCAAAACGAAGAATAATAACTTCGAATTTCTTTAATATTCCATAATTTGCAAGAATTTGTTCTGCAATTACTTTACTTGTAGAATAAGATATGTCACAATCTCTAACAATAGGGGATAATGCTTCTGTTTCTAATTTTTGGGTAAAGATTTGACTATCTTCTGATATTGGAATTTTAATAGGCATTCCTTTTTCTAAACCATAATAACTCATAGAGCTTGTAAAAATTAATTTCTTAATTCCATTTTCTAAACATGCTTGAGCCACATTAAAAGTACCAATACAATTAGTGTCAAAATAATCTTTGAATACTTTATCCTCATAAGGTTTTCTATGTGCTGCTAAATGGATTACAATATCACAACCTTTCATTGCTGATTTAAGTTGTTCATAATTTAGGATATCGCAACCTTTATTATATGCATATTCAACGATTTCGTGTTTGCCTGATAAATATTTAATTAATTCATTACCAATAAATCCAGAACTTCCCGTTATTAAAATTTTCATTATAAAATCACAATTAGCTTGTTATTTCTTTGATTTTTATAATCGTTTACTTCTATTGTTCTTAATGTTAGTCCCATTTATAAAAATTCCATAGTTTAATTCTAAACTTATTTATACCCACCATCTGCTATTAATACAATCCCGTTTACATAACTGGAGTCTTGTGATGATAGAAAGAAAGCAACTGATGCAATTTCTTCTGGCTTACCAAATCTTTTTGTAAATATTCTTTTTTCTTCTTCTTTTATGTATTCTTTTGGTAGTTTTTTGTTTATGTCTGTTAATACCCATCCTGGAGCAATACAGTTTACTCTGATCTTTGGTGCTAGTTCTTCTGCTAAGTTTCTAGTAAAACTAATTATCCCTGCTTTTGAAGCATCATAGTCTGCAGAGTCTGGACAAGTAACATTTATTCCGTTTGTTGATGCTATGTTAATTATGTTTCCAAAACCTTGCTTTAACATATAAGGAGCAGTATATTTAGAACAAAAATAAGCCCCATTTAAATTAACATCAAAAGTTCTTTTCCATTGTTTTGTTGTTTTCTTTAATAATGGAACATCATAAACTATTCCTGCATTATTTACTAAAACATCTATTTTTCCAAATGTTTTAATAACTTGAGTAATCATTTTTTTAACAGCGGTTTCATTTGAAACATCACATTTAATTGCAATAGCTTCTACACCTAGTTTTTTTATATCTCGAACTACTTTATTTGCTTCTATTTTGGAATTATTATAGTTTACTACAATATTCATTCCTTCTTTTGCAAACCTTAAAGCAATTGCTTTTCCTATTCCTCTACTTGAGCCTGTAACTAATGCAACTTTATTCATTTCTAATTACCTCTTTTGATATTTTTATAACCTAAAGACTTTAAATACTTTTTGATTAGATATAGATTGCTAGTTATGTTGCTAACAAATAAAAACCATTTATTTCTCAAGAACTGCGATCTTGTCAAAAGTATTTTTAATTTTCTTATTATTTTTGTATTTGCCATTACCTGAAAATTTAATGATTTTATAAGGCAAACCAAATTGCTTACAAAACCTTACTAGATTCTTATTTATTGCAAAAGGTGGTGTTTTCTTTGCAATATCGTTAGGGTAAGTGGACAAGGAATAAACATAAAAGAATAATATTCCTTTCTTTTTAACTAGCTTTAATAAATCTACAAATACTCCTTTGTATTCTTCTGAGTCATATTCAAATCTAAAACAGAAGTAATTAGGAATATTTGATATGTTTAACACATCAAACTTTTCTTTTAGTTTTTTACTAAAATTAAAAATATCTTCACATATGAAGTTTATCTTTTTAGTTTTTAATATTTCTTTACAGCGGTTATAATTTGCTTCTGTTTTAAGATATGCATTCATTTCAAATAAAGTTACAAGAAGCATTGATCTTTCATTAAATAAACTTGAACGAATTATCTTATTTCCATCTTTTTTAAAATAAACATAAGCACTATTAAAAAAATCAAATGTGTCTTTTTTCAAATCTTTTGAAAATCTAATAAATAATTTATAATCAAAATTACCTATTTTATTTGGGCTTCCAAAAAACTCAAGAAATTCAATATAACTCAAATGTTTTATTGCGGTTGTTTTTAAATCAATAAAATAACCAGTAAGCTGATTAATGTCAAAACATGTAACTTTCTTTGCACCACAATAAAAAGCATTGATTGCTTGATCTCCAGAACCTGCAATTGTCAGAACTGTTTTATTCTTCAAGTTAAATTTACTATAATAATTAGAAATCTGTTCTGTTCCATAAACATACATTGGGGTAATTTTGCCTTTCCCTACTCCTCTAATTTCAGTAATTATTTTTTTAATATCCATATCAAATGTTTATTCTAAAGTATTTAAATAATTAACATTTCGCACTGGACACCTACCCTCCCGAAAACAACCCTTGTTTCTACAACAATATATTTATGGTGTAAGGGTTATGGAAAATAAAACTGACGATAAGCTTTTGGTTGTTGAAAACCTAAAGAAAAAAATATACACAATTAGAAATCAACAAGTAATGCTGGATAGTGACCTTGCAAAGCTTTATGGTATAACTGTTAGTGCACTTAACCAAGCAGTTAAAAGAAATTTAGAAAGATTCCCAAATGATTTTATGTTTCAACTTACCAAATCTGAACAAAATGATCTTATCGTTTACGATAACCTAAAATATCAAAAAATCTTGAAATCACAAATTGTGATTTCAAGTTCTGGATGGGGAGGCAAAAGAACAACCCCCTTTGTCTTCACAGAACAAGGTGTTGCTATGCTTTCTGGTGTCCTAAAAAGTGAAAGGGCTGTACAGGTTAATATCTATGTTATGAGAGCCTTTGTGGCTATGCGAAGATTTATGCAAGAAAACGCAGGGCTTATTGTAAGAGTAGATTCTCTTGAGAAAAAACAAATTGAAAATAACAAGAAATTTAAGGTGATATTTTCAGCTATGGATAACAAAGTAATATTAAAAAAACAAAAACTATTCTTTGATGGTCAAATCTTTGATGCTTATAAGTTTGTTAATGATATTCTGAAAGGTGCTAAAAAATCTATAATTATTATAGATAACTACATAGACGAATCTGTGTTTGTTTTATTTTCAGAACTTAATATAAACATCACAATTTATACAGAAAAGATTACAGAAAAACTAAAACTAGATCTTGAAAAATACAATCAACAATACCCTAAGATAGAAATTAAGATTCTGAAAAAATGCCACGACAGGTTCTTAATTATTGATAATACAGAAATCTATCATCTTGGAGCCTCCATTAAAGATCTTGGAAAGAAAATGGTTGCAATCTCTAAAATGAATAAAGAATCTTTGCAAATACTAAATAAATTGAAATAATTAAAAACTTGTGTTACTTGGTAAATTTGCTGGAAACACCAGTATTTATGCTAATCGTTTGAGGTCGCAATTTGCGACCTCAAAACAAGAAAAAGGAGATAATTTGCGGTCACAAATTGTGACCGCAAAAATCAGCAGTATCTTTGACACAAATAAAAAGCAGAAGCTTTTTAACATTTTTATTACCTAAATATATATTTCTAGTTTTATTCTTTTAAAATATTAAAAAGACAAGAAATATGAGACATAAAAGCATTATTATTAAAGGTGCCAGAGAGCACAATCTAAAGAACATTGATGTAGAGATACCTAGAGATAAGCTCGTGGTTATCACAGGAGTTTCAGGTTCTGGAAAATCAACACTTGCTTTTGACACTATCTATGCTGATGGCCAAAGAAGATATATGGAATCTTTATCTGCTTATGCTAGGCAGTTTCTTGGGATGATGAAAAAACCAGATGTTGATTCTATAGAAGGGCTGTCCCCAGCAATCTCTATAGAACAAAGAACAAGTTCTAAGAACCCTCGCTCAACTGTAGGGACAATTACTGAGATTTATGATTATTTAAGATTACTTTATGCAAGAATAGGAACACCTTATTGTCCTAAACATAACATACCTATACAGCCATTATCTGCTCAAAAGATAACAGAAAATATCCTAGATGAATACAAAGAAGAAATTTACATACTTTCGCCAATAGTCCAGAAAAAGAAAGGGACCTATGAGAAGCTTTTCTTAGACCTTAACAAAGAAGGTTTTTTAAGAGTAAGAATAAACGGAGAGATCGCAAGAACAGACGAGGAAATAAAGATCGACAGATATAAAATGCATGATATTGATATTGTTATTGACAGAATAACACCAAGCGATGATAAAACAAGGCTCTACCAGGATATTGAGCAAGGCCTTGACAGATCAAATGGACTAATCAAAATAATTTCAGTAAAAGACTTTGAAAAAAACAAAGAAAAAGCAAAAGAAAAGCTTTTCTCTTCTAAGATGTCTTGTCCAGTGTGTGGCCTTTCTTTTGAAGAGCTACAGCCTAGAATGTTTTCTTTTAATTCTCCGTTTGGTGCTTGTGAGGAGTGTTCTGGCCTAGGCTTTAAGATGGAGTTTGATCCAGATCTAATAATTCCAGACAAAACAAAATCAATAGCTGATGGAGCAGTAGTGATTTACAGAAACATTGTAGATAGTTGGCGCGGACAGCATCTTGCAATAGTTGCCAAACATCATAATTTCTCAGCAATGACTCCTATAAAAGACCTAACAAAGAAACAATATGATGTCTTGATGTATGGTTCAGAAGATAATATCCAATTTAATCTTGAAGGAAAAAACGGAACATCAAGCTTTAATTACAATGGCAAATGGGAAGGGATTATTCCTCAGTCTCAAAGATTGTACAGACAAACAGATTCTGACTACAGAAAAACAGAAATGGAAAAATATATGAGCACTTCTCCTTGTCTTGCTTGTAAGGGTAGAAGACTAAAAGAAAAAATTCTAGCAGTAAAGATCAATAACAAATCAATAATGGATATTTGTGATTTGTCAATAGCCTCAGCTACTTATTTTTTCAAAAATATTAAACTAGATAACAAACAAAAAGAAATATCCAACCACATACTAAAAGAAATAAACTCTCGTCTTGAGTTTTTAGAAAAGGTTGGTCTTGGCTATCTTACTCTTTCAAGAGCATCGGGAACTCTTTCAGGAGGAGAGTCTCAAAGGATTCGTTTGGCAACAAACCTAGGAACAAACCTAACAGGGGTTTTGTATATTCTTGATGAGCCATCTATTGGTCTTCACCAGAAAGATAACCAAAAGCTTATTGATACTCTTTGTAATCTAAGGGATCTTGGTAACACTGTTGTGGTTGTTGAACATGATGAAGACACCATTCGCCAGGCAGACTATGTTGTTGATATGGGTCCGGGGGCAGGCATCTATGGTGGAGAAGTTGTTGCTGTAGGAACTCCTGAAGATATAGAAAATTCCAAAAAATCATTAACTGGACAATATCTTGCAGGAACCCAGTTTATTCAAATCCCAAAGATAAGAAGAAAACCTAAGGATTTTATAAAAATAATTGGAGCAGAGGAAAATAATCTTAAGAAAATAGATTTAAAGATACCAACAGGGGTCTTTACTTGTATTACTGGAGTATCAGGCTCTGGTAAGTCTTCTCTTGTTTATGAGACAATCTATCCTTTCCTCATGAACAGGTTTTATAAATCAAGGATGAGTGTTGGTAAAGTTAAAGACGTAATAATCCCTAAAAATATTGATAAAGTAATTTCCATTGACCAATCACCAATAGGAAGAACCCCTCGTTCCAATCCTGCAACATACACCAAGTTGTTTGATGATATTAGATGGGTGTTTGCCATGTCACCTGAGGCAAAGCTAAGAGGATATGATATTGGAAGATTTTCTTTTAATGTCAAAGGCGGAAGATGTGAGGCTTGTCAAGGTGATGGGCAGATTAAGATTGAAATGAATTTTCTTCCTGATATTTATGTTGACTGTGATGAATGTAAAGGCAAAAGATATAATTCTGAGACTCTTGAAATATTATACAAAAAGAAAAACATTGCAGATGTCTTAAACATGTCAGTTGATGAGGCTTTTACTTTTTTTGAAAACTTGCCATCTCTAAGGAAAAAGCTACAAACTCTTGTTGATGTTGGTCTTGGCTACATTAAGCTTGGTCAAAGTTCTGTAACTCTTTCAGGAGGAGAAGCTCAAAGAATCAAGTTGACAAAAGAGTTATCAAAGAGAGACACAGGAAACACAGTTTACCTTCTTGACGAGCCAACAACAGGCCTACATTTTCATGATGTTAAGAAATTGATAGATGTTCTTAACCGTTTGGTGGAGAAAGGAAACACTGTTATCGTTATAGAACATAACCTTGATATCATAAAGTCAGCAGACTATATTATTGACCTTGGTCCTGATGGTGGAGAGAAAGGAGGAGAAGTTGTTGCAGAAGGCACTCCTGAGGAAATCACAAAATCCAAAAAAAGCTATACTGCTGAATTTCTTAAAAAGATACTTAAAAAATAATCTTATTTCTTTTTCTTTGTTTTATATTTTATCTGTCCCAAAACAAGAAAAAGTTTATTTTTTAATATGTCTTTAACATATATTATTTATGATTAATCTAGAAAATATCCCTTCTAGTCCTGGTTGTTATATCTATAAGGATAATCTAGATAATATAATCTATATTGGCAAAGCAAAAAACCTAAAGAAAAGAGTTTCTTCTTATTTTTTGAAGAAAGATCATGATAACAAAACAAATGCTCTTGTGTCTAATATCTCTTCTGTGGATTTCATTGTTACTTCTAATGAGCTTGAGGCTCTTGTCCTAGAGAATAATCTAATTAAGAAATATCTTCCAAAATATAATGTTGATCTAAAGTCTGGTCAAAGATATGCTTATATCCAATTGACAAAAGATATATTCCCTAGACTTGTAACCATAAGAGAAAAGCCAAAAGGCAAAGATGACAACATATTTGGACCATTTGTTTCTGGTCAGAACAGAATTGAAACAATCAGGTTTCTTAACAAGCATTTCAAGCTTAGAACATGTAAGAGACTTCCAAAGACTGCTTGTGTAAGATATCATATTGGTTATTGCTCTGCTCCTTGCATTGCCAACATCTCTAAGGAAGAATATGCTAAGACAATTGAAATTGTAAAAAAAATACTTTCTGGAAAAAGCACAGAATATCTTCCAGATATGAAAAAAGAAATGGATAATTATTCTAAGAACCAAGACTTTGAGAAGGCCCTTGTCTTAAGAGACCAGATTTCTGCTATCGAGTATCTGGCAGAAAAGCAGAATATGGAAAGATTAGTTAATTATAATCAGGATATTATTAATTATGAGATAAGAGACAACAAAGTCTATGTCCTTCTCTTTAACATAGACAAAGGGCTTCTTGTTAACAAAAGATCTTTTTCTTTTGATGAAACCTTGGTAGACATCTCTGTTCTTGATGATTTTCTTGTAAAATATTATTCCAATAACCAGAAAACAATACCACAAGAGATTATTCTTCCAGAAGAGATCTCACAAAGCACCAAAGATTATCTTGAAGGCCTTTCTAAAAAGAAAATAACTATAACAATTCCAAAAAAAGGAGAGAAAAAAGAACTTCTTGATCTTTGCTTTAAAAATATTGAGATTACTTTTTTTAGAAATATCAGTAAGGTTTATGCTTTAAAGGAAAAGCTAAAACTAAAAAAGGTTCCACACATGATCGAGTGCTTTGATATTTCTCATCTTTCTGGCACCCTCACTGTTGGCTCAATGGTTTGCTTTAAAGATGGTGTCCCTTTTAAGGAACAATATAGAAGATTCAGAATCAAGACCTTACCAAAAGACAAAATTGATGATTTTTCAGCAATGGCAGAAGTAGTCAGAAGAAGATATCTAAACAAAGAGCTTCCTTTGCCTGACTTGATTGTCATAGATGGGGGGAAAGGTCAGCTTTCTTCTGCTATAGATGCTTTAAAGGTGGCTGGTGTCCAAGATAAAGTGCAGATTATCGCCCTTGCTGAAAAAGAAGAAGAGATTTACTTGCCAGACCTGATGTTTCCAATAAAACTGAACAGAAAAGACATAGCTCTTCTTTTGCTGGAAGAGATAAGAGATGAAGCCCACAGGTTTGCTATAACCTACAACAAGCTTTTAAGAGAAAAAGAAATTAAAAAATAAACTAATTATTTTCTTCTTTTAAGATTTCATATATTTCCTTGTTTAAGATTACATTATTTACTTTTCCTATCTTCTCTTTTTTTATAATTTCATTATCTTCTAGATCTCTTAATATCCTATGGACTTTTAGTTTATTTAGCTTCGTTATTTGAACTAGTTCATATTGTCTTATTTTTCCATTATTTTCAAGAAGTGCCTGTATTAATTTTCTGTGTGTATCAGGGAGCATCTTTAAAATTAGCCCAGTATTGTTTGCCAAATGTTTTTCCGTTTTATCTACTTTACTTGACATAGCCCAGAAAACAATAATACCAAATAACAAACCAATAAATGCAGCAAAAGGAATAAGATATTTATGATATTCAAAAACAAATGGTTTTTTCATGCGCTTAAATTCTGCATCAAGTTGTTCTTTTGTTTTGTGGGGTTGTATTTGACAACTACTATTGTCTTCATTATTATCACACAAAGCTATATATTTTTGAGTGGTGTGGCGTGTTATGGCATTGTCATCAAATATTCTTTCTCTTCTTAATTTGTCTTGTGCTGACAAAAAGAAATAAACTGAAAATATTAATAGCAAAAATGCCACAAGAATTACAATACCCAAAACTACATTTTTCTTTATTTTCATAGATATTTCTGCATCTAAATATTTAAAAAACAATTGTTTCATATTTTTGAAACTTTATTTTTTATAGTTTTATTATTTTGAAACCCTGTTTTTTAGTTTCAAAAAAGCATATATATAGTTTCAATTCTATAATTTATATAAACATGAAAACAAAAAAAATAATAGAAATACAAAATGTAACAAAAACCTATAATATGGGTGACATTAAGCTTAATGCTTTAGAAAATATAAGCTTAACTGTATCTCGTGGAGAATTTCTAATTATAATTGGACCTAGTGGTTCAGGCAAAAGCACACTTATGAACATTGTTGGTTGTCTTGACCTTCCTAGCTATGGGAAAGTATATCTAGATAATAAAGACATAACAAAAATGAGTGAAAGCAATCTTGCAAAGCTCAGAGGAAAAACCATAGGATTTATCTTTCAACAATTTAATCTTATGCCCACTTTAACTGCATTAGAAAATGTGGTTTTGCCTCTTGAATTTCAAAACGTAAATCCAACAAAAGCAAGAAAAGAAGCATTAGATAAGTTAAAAATCGTAGATTTAGAAGATAGAATAAATCATTTACCAAAAGAACTGTCTGGAGGACAACAACAAAGAGTAGCAATTGCAAGAGCACTTTGTGGAAATCCAGAAATTATTCTTGCAGATGAACCGACAGGAAACCTTGATTCAAAAACAGGAATATTCATTATGGATTTTCTTAAAGAATTACATGAAAAGGGCAAAACAATAATTGTAGTTACTCATGATTTAAATATTTCTAAATATGGGGACAGAATAATACATTTAATAGATGGAAAAATAAATAAAATTGAAGAAAAAAGGTGAAAAATAATGTCAAAAAGAATAATATTAGCATTGCTTTGTGTGTTAATACTGCCAAGTATTTTCGCAACAGATACAGAAGGGATTAACTTAAGTGCAACATTAATTAACCAAATTCCTGATCCTGTTAGAGCCGGAGAAATAGTAGAGTTTAGATTTAGCATTCAAAATTATGGAAGTGCCAGCGTAAATGATGCAATCATCTCTCTTGAAACCGGCTATCCTTTTGAAGAAATGCCAGGAGAAAACTATAATATAACAATAAATAAGATTTCTGCATATCAAAATTCAGAATATGCAATAACAACAAAATACAAGTTATTAGTTAACAAAGATGCACCAAATGGAGAATATGAAATTAAATTAAAAATAAATACTAACAACAACATTACAAACATCTATACTTTTGATGTTTTTGTGACAGGAAAAGAATATGCACAAATAATTACAATCAATAAATCAAATATTGATTTTGGGAAAGTTGAACAGCTTGATTTCTTAATAAGTAATACAGGCAATTCACAACTTAAAAATTTAGTTTTTTCATGGACAGATCCCACTGAAACTTTACTTCCTGTTAATTCTGATAATACAAAATATATTAAATATTTAGATGTGGGTGCATCAACAACAGTTAGTTACAAAGTTATGGCTAATAGTAATGCAGATCCAGGACTTTATAAAATTGATCTTTCTTTAGAATTTGAAAACGAAGATTACAACGATACCAAAATAAATACAATTGCAGGAATTTTTGTAGGAGGACAAACAAACTTTGATATTACTTTTTCAGAAAGCAATAGTGGAAATATATCTCTTTCTATTGCTAATGTTGGAAACAATCCCGCATATGCAATTAATGTTATTATTCCTGAACAAGAAAATTACAAAGTAAGTGGAACCAACTCTTCAATTTTAGGCAATCTTGATAAAGGAGATTACACAATTGCTTCTTTTAATATAAGTCCAAAAAGAAGCTTTGATACAAACTCAATGCCTACAAACCAAATACCAAGAAGAACAGATAAAAACGATAATTTACCATATGCAAATCCTACACATCAAAACAATCTAGAAGTTACAATAGAATACACGGACTCTATGGGACAAAGAAACTCAATAACAAAAAAAGTAAATATTAGTTCAAATACAAATGTAGCTCCTAGCGAAATAACAAACAACACAAATTCCGGATATGTCGCACAATTTAATAGAAGAAGCCCAAGAACTAATTGGTATGTCTATATCATTATTGGATTAGTTTCTTTAGTTGCATTATTTTATGCACATAAATTTTATACAAAAAATAGCAAAAAGAAAAAACAATGAGATTTAAAAAGATCATAGAACTTGCTGTAAACTATGTAATTCATAGTAAATTAAGAAGCTGGTTAACCATCTTAGGTATAGTTATAGGAGTTTCTTCTTTTGTTGCTATATTGGCACTTGGAGAAGGAATGAACCAAGATATTGAAAATCGAATGGCTTCTTTACAAGTTGATCAAATAAACATAACTACCGGCTTTTCTAGGGCAATGGGGGCAATGCCTGGTTTTGAAGGTGGAGGTCCTCGTGGCTCTGGCGGAATAAGAAATCCAGAAAGTACATCAAAAGACACAAATCTCACAAAAAAAGACATTGCATCAATCAAAGGATTACCTGAAATTGATGTAATAAGCACAGAAGTTTCAGGAAGAGAAACCATTTATTATAATGGAGAGAAAATTGAGAGGGGCATATTGGGAGTAGATGTGATTAATTGGTTACAAATTACAAACCTAGAACTAACAAGTGGAAGACTTCTTGGACCTTCAGATAAATACTCTGTATTAATTGGAAACAGAATAGCAACAGAAAGTTTCTCTAAAGAAATACCATTAAATTCTTTAATAACAATAAATAACAAATCCTTTAGGGTTGTTGGGATTATAAAAAACAGTCAGGAAATAATAATACCACAAGATATTGCCTACATTGTGTTGCCAGATACTACACCTAATAAATATGATAGAATTATTGTTAAGGCTTCGAGTGTTGATGATGTAAATTATCTAACTACAGAAATAACAAACAGATTAATGATGTCAAGACATGTTACAGCAAGAACAAAAGATTTCTCTGTATCTGCAGTAAAAGACAATATTGAAAGAATGAGTGAGATGAGTAATTCTATGATACTATTCCTTGCTATAATTGCAGCAATTTCTTTAATTGTTGGAGCTATTGGCATTGCCAACACAATGTTTACCTCTGTTCTTGAGAAAACAAAAGAAATTGGAATTATGAAATCAATTGGGGCAACCAACAATGATATACTTTTAATCTTTATTTGCACTTCTGCTTTCTATGGGATAGTAGGTGGAATTTTGGGCGTACTTCTTGGAGGAGCAATATCTGGCACTCTTGGTTCATATATTGGTATAACTATGGTAAGGGGAGGAGGCAATAGTGCATTATCCTTTACTCTTGCTCTAAAGGGTGTACTTCTTGCAACAGGGATTAGCATTATCTCTGGATTCTTTCCAGCATATCGTGCTTCAAAGCTAAAACCAGTAGATGCTCTAAGATACGAATGATTTTTTTTCAGAAAAATTTATGTCTTTAGGTTTTATAGTGTGCCTAAAAAAATAAATATTCTTTATTTTAATATATATTAAAATACATTTCTAAACCTAAATATATATTTAACATGAACAAATTTAAACTTGTTGCCCCTTTTTCTCCAGATGGAGACCAGCCTCATGCAATCAAACAGCTATCAGCAGGGCTTAATAAAAAGTTTAAGAAAGTGCAGACTCTTCTTGGAGTTACGGGCTCAGGAAAAAGTTTTACAATCTCAAACGTTATTGCTAACTATAACAGACCAACTCTTGTCTTGGCACATAACAAAACTTTGGCTGCTCAGCTCTATAATGAACTTAAGGAGTACTTTCCAGAAAATAAAGTAGAATATTTTGTCTCATATTATGATTATTATCAACCAGAAAGCTACATTCCTCAAAAAGACCTTTACATTGAGAAAAACACAAAAATAAACGACAAGATAGAACAAATGAGGCTTTCTGCAACTACTTCTCTTATCTCAAGAAACGACGTCATTGTTGTTGCTTCTGTCTCTTGTATCTATGGCCTTGGCAACCCAGAAACTTTCAAAGAAAAAGGATTTACAATTACAAAGGGGCAAAAACTTAAAAGAACAGAATTATTAAGACAATTAATAGATATACAATTTGAAAGAAACGACATGGAGCTAGAGCCAGGAAGATTTAGAGTTAAAGGAGATGTCATTGATCTCTCTCCAGGCTATACTCAAAACATCATAAGAATAGAATTATTTGGCGAAATTGTTGACAGAATCACAGAGATAGACAAGATTACTAATCAAAAAATAAGTGACTTTGATAAATTTTATGTTCATCCTGCTAAGCAATTTGTTATAACTAAAGAATCTCTTTTGCCAGCTATCAAATCAATCAAAGAAGAACTAGAAGGAAGACTTCCAGAGCTTGAACCACTTGAAGCACACAGGCTAAAACAAAGAACTCTTTATGATATTGAGATGATAGAAGAAACAGGCTATTGTAATGGCATAGAAAACTATTCTCGCCACTTTGATGGAAGAAAACCAGGAGAAAGGCCTTTTTGTCTTCTTGATTATTTCCCTGATGATTTCTTATTGATAATTGATGAAAGCCACCAGACAATACCTCAGCTTCACGGGATGTTTGCAGGGGATTATTCTAGAAAGAAAACACTTGTTGATTACGGGTTTAGACTTCCTTCTGCTTTTGATAATCGCCCATTAAAATTTAAAGAATTTGAAAAGTTCATGGATAATGTTATTTTTGTTTCAGCAACTCCTTCTGAATATGAATTGAAGTCCTCTTTCCAGGTTGTTGAACAGATTATCAGGCCAACAGGCCTAGTGGATCCTCCTGTCTTTATCAAGCCATCTAAAAACCAAATTGAAGATCTTTTAATAAATATTAGAAAAACAATAAAGAAAGGAAACAGATGTCTTGTTACTGCTTTAACAAAAAAGCTTGCAGAAGAACTGGCTGATTTCTTATCTCGTCAAGGGATCAAAACAAGATATCTTCATTCAGAGATAAAAACTCTAGAAAGAACAGAGATTATTCGTGAGCTTCGTTTAGGTAAGTTTGATGTGCTTGTAGGTATTAATCTTTTAAGAGAAGGAATTGATACCCCAGAAGTTAGCTTTGTTGGAATAATTGATGCAGACAAGGAGGGCTTTTTAAGAGACCAAAGAAGCCTAATACAGATTATTGGAAGAGCAGCAAGAAACTCTGAATCTTATGTGCATCTCTATGCTGACAAGATGACAGAATCCATCAAAGGCGCAGTAAAAGAAACAGAAAGAAGAAGAAAGATACAGATAGATTACAATATGCAAAACAATATTATTCCAAAGACCATTATTAAACCAATAAGGGAAAAAGAAATTGATGAGATTAAAGACATCATGCACATACCAAGACCAGAAATACCAAACCTAATTATAGAGCTTGAAAAGCAAATGAGCGAGGCCTCAGAAAAGCTTGACTTTGAGACAGCCATAAGGCTTAGAGATAAGATAAAAGAACTAAAGAAAAGAGTAATTTAGTAAAGTTTATATAATCTAATAAACAATAGATATTTATTATGAAACTAGGATTACCCAGAACAGAGAAAGTTCTAAACTATATCACTTATGGAACAATACTTTCTTTAGTTATAGCTGTTGTTCTTGAAATAATAAATAAAAACTATGAGTTTCTTTATATTACGATTCTTTCCATAATCTTGTGCTTAGTGCCTTTTTTCATTCAAAGAAAATATGAGATCAGATTGCCTTCTGAAATACAATTGGCAACTGTGTTATTTATTTATTCAGGTATTTTCCTAGGAGAAGTTCAAAATTTCTATGTTAAATATTGGTGGTGGGATTCATTATTACACACCTTTTCTGGCTTTGCTATGGGCCTTGTAGTCTTTGGAGCATTGTATGTTCTGTACAAGACACAAAAAATAAAGACAAAACCAATATTTATTGCAATTATTATTTTTAGTGTAACAATGACAATCGGAGTTCTTTGGGAGATATATGAATTTAGCTTTGATAGCTTTGCTGGAGGAAACATGCAAAGAGCAAAAAACCTTTGCCCAGAAACAGGTTACTGTGATTCTCGTCTGGGATTAATGGATACTATGAAGGATTTCATGCTTAATGGTATTGGCGCAATATTCGCATCTGTCTTAGGTTATATCTATATAAAGAAAGGCGAGCAATTTCTTCTTAATGGAATGATTAAAAGATTTATAGAAAATAATCCTAAATTATTCTATAAATAGTTTATTTTCTCTCAACTTTTATATATCTTATATATCTATTTTCTAAGTCTTTTTGAAAACCAGTTGGAGTTGTTACAGAATCAAGATAAACAATATCAGAAAAGCTAAACTGTTGTGAATATTTTTTACCACCATAACTTTCCAGAAATCTACTAACTACTTCTGGTAATCTATCAAGCTGATTAATCATTCTTTTTCTGTGTTTTTCAGGGATATCAAAATGGCCTTTTCGAAAATCAGTAATTCTTTCTTTTGTTGGTACTTCAATATATGCAACACCACCTTTTCTTAGCATACAAGAAGCATTAAAAACATTAAATGCAGGATAAAGTGTGTGAAGACCTACACTTGATGGCGCCATTACCAAATCATATCTTCCTTTAATTTTAGATATTAATCTTTTATTTGCTTTTGGTTCTTGGGCAATTTGTTCTAATGCTTTTCCTGAAGATAAATCTTTTCTAACTATTCTTTTACTTAATAATTCAGGATTTATTGTTTTGTGTAAACCTAAAACATCTATTTGTGGATTAATATTATTACTTTTTAATTCAATATTCAAACGAGCAATATCATGACCTGCACCAGGTCCCAAGATTAGTAATTTAGGATGTTTATTTCCTGATTTTATTAAATGATTGATTGGATCTTTTCTTAAAATTTTAGAATTTATTCGCTTAAATCTGACTCGTTGACCTTGGTTAGGCCAAGAATCTTTTTTCCACCCTTCTGCTCTAAATTCTACTGATTGTTTTAATTCTCTTTTTTTACCTACTTTTGGTTTAAGTTGAGATTTTGGTTTAGGTTTGGGTTTAAGAATTCTCCTTGCTAATTTCAATGCCATAAATATCTTAAGTTTAGATTTCTTTTAAAACATACTCTTTTGTTCCAAGACCAATACTTTCTGCATAATCAAAGGTCTTTTCCCCACCAAATACTTTTCTGTTTTCTCTCTTGTTTAAAATATCATAACACGCCTTATCAAGAGCAACAGGGTCAGTTCCTGCAAGTATTCCTATGTCTTTAGCTATTATCTTTGTACGCGACATACAATCACAGTTGTCTGTAATGTTTAGTAAGAAGTTAATATAAAGTATTTTAACATCCTTGTTTGCTTTTGTTGCAGCCAAGGCATATTCGCAAAGTTTTTCCTCAAAGACGCCAGGCATTGTTGATATCCAATTAACAGTACATGCACGATGAGGACAAATAGCTATACATTTTGCACAGCCAATACATTTTTTGGTGTCAATGCGAGGAATTATGCCAATGGTTATTGCATTAACTGGGCAGTTCTGTTCACATAGACGACACCTTTTACATTTCAGAGGGTTGATTATTGGTTTGGCATTAGAATGCATGTCTAGTTTTCCTGGGCGTGCTGCAAAGCCCATACCAAGTTGTTTGATTGCCCCGCCAAAGCCAGCAAGACTATGCCCTTTAAAATGAGAAAATACAATTATTTGATTAAAGTCGCCATAGGCTTTTCCAATTTTGCATTTTTGAAAATGTTTTTTATTAATTTCTACTTCTATAAACTCTTCGCCAGTATCTCCATCTGCAATGATTATTGGAAGATTAGTAAAGCCATGTTCTCTTGCTAGTTGAATATGGCTATCTTTTGCTGTTCTTTTGCTCTTATATAATACATTTGTTTCTATATAAGCTGGGCTTCCTCTATTTAGCTTAATATAATTTATAAGCTTGTCATAATTTTTAGGAGAAATAAAAGTATTGTTTCCTTCTTCTCCAAAATGCACTTTGATTGCCAAGTTATCAACAAAGCCAGGATTAATTTTTTTAAACACCTCAATTACAGCAAGATTTATCTCTTCTGTTTTAGAATAACTATCAATTGCTTTAAAATATACTTCTGACATAACTTATCACACAATAAATAAATAACATCAAACAATATATAAAGATTATTTAATCTTTATGGTTATTAAAAAATAAAGAACATTTCTAAATCTATAGAAAAACCCAAAGATCTCTATCGCTTTTGAGTAACCAGATATATGCTTTCGCTATTTTTGTCATCAAACTTTGAAAAGTTTGGGCCTCCATAAACTTTTAAAACCTTAAAACCGTTTCTTTCAAGTATATCTTTTAGTTCTTTATAGACATAAATCTGCATGTCCCAATGGTTTTTAATAACATGATATGGCCTAATACCATGCTGAATATAAAGCTCATGTTTTGTTGTAAGTATTCCCTTCTTTTGGTCTATTTTGTTTTCACAAAACCTTACAAGAAAAAGATCTCCGACTTCTTCCATATTATCTATGTGCTTTTTTAATGGCAGGCCTTTAGGTAATACATTCAGATTATAAATATCAAAAATATAGTAGCCATTTGGCTTTAGATTTTTTTTAAAATTTAAAAGAGCCTTTTCAAAATCTGCTTTAGAAAGATGCCCAATTGCATTAAACATTGTAATAACAGCATCTGCCTTTCCATGATTAATGGTTCTCATGTCTCCCACTATAAATCTATCTTTTATTTTTAGTTTCTTTAATTTATTATTTGCAACAGAAACCATGCCTTTAGAATAATCGCTTGCTTTTATCTTGTATCCTTTCTCCAGAAAATAAATTGCTTGGGCTCCTGTCCCGCAGGTAAGATCAAAAACAGATTTTATGTTATATTTCTTAAAGATCTTTTCAAGAAATAAATTTCTTTCTTTGTTTTCCTTTTCGCTTGTTTCTAAAAAATCATAATAATTACATGATTCATCAAAATTATATTGTTTCATAATATATCATTCCTCTAAGTGTTTAGTACAATTATGTAAGATAATCTTATTATTTCTATCTTTATCTATATCAAAGATGGAAACGCCTGTGTTGTCTTGTGCCTTTATATCAAAATAACCTTCTCCTGTGATTACAGAAATTATGGCTTTTCCAAAACTTCCATGGCTTACAATAACAACAACATCATCTTTATGTTTTTCATAAATATCATCTATAAATTCCTTTGCTCTTTTTATAAGACTTTCTGAAGATTCCATTCCGTATTTTTTTATATTCTCTGAATTATATGAAAATTCTTTAGGAAACGCTTCATTATCTTTAAAATTAGGATCTACCTGACTTTTTCTCAATCCTTCTATTGATCCATAATATCTTTCTCTTAATTTCTCTGTAAAGACAATTGGGACTTTTGAATGATATTTGTGAATTTCTCTTGCAGTGTCGCTTGCTCTTTTCAGATCACTTGAATAAATAATATCTAATTGTTCTTCTTTAAAACGTTGCCCAAGTTTTAGTGCCTGTTTTGTTCCTTCAACAGATAATTGACCATGACCGTGGCCCTGTAAAACTCCTTCAATATTACCTAGGGTTTCTCCATGTCTAGTTAAAATTAATCTCATATTTATAATCTCTTTGGAGTCCTAAATCTTTTTAATATTGCTTTTCTCTTTTCCAAATGCTTTAAAACAAAATTTTCAACTCTGGCTTTTCCCTCATAACTTGAATTCCAATCAAACTTTTTTGTTTTAGGAGAATAAGTAATTAACTTTACTTTTGATCCTTTTAAATGTGGTGTTACTTTTTCTAAATCATGTATTAAAAATAAAAAAGAAAAATGAGTATATTTAAAACTGCCTTTTATTTTTCTTGGCGCTATTGAAATGTATTTTTGACCATTTGGATATTCTACAAAAGATATAACTTGCTCAGAATTGTGATTCTGATTTTTTGCATATATCAAAGTCAAATCTTTTCTTGCTTTTTTAATAACTAATTCTGATTTTTTTAGTTTATCAATTTCTAGAGTCATATCTTCTTATTTTTTCTTTTTTTGAGTTTTTTCTTGGTTCTTTGATTTCTTTTTTTCAAAGAACTCTATTGCTACTCTTAACTCTTTGTTTTTTGGATCTTTAGCATATTTGTGAATATCTATTTTTTTCTTGTATGCCTCACAAGCTTGGACAAGGGCTTTTGCTCCAGCTTTTGTGCCATCAGGATGAGCATGACATCCAGCACCCATTGTTGTTATAAAATCTATTCCTCCCATAATGTCCATAAATGGTTTCAACAATGTTGGGTTTAAACCACCAGAAATGATTGGGCAACATTTCTTTATGCCTCTCCATGAATCATCTACTAACATTCTTTTTTTGTTCTTGTCTTTCTCATTTAATTTTTGAAAATCCATATCTTTCTCAGGGATTTTAAACCATGACTGATCAAAGAAATGACCTTTCGCATAAATTTGCAAGATATTATGTGCAGCAACAATATCTTCTCCTGGACTACCCGCCATCTTTCCTACACCTGCAGTTCCAGTATGTATTCCAGAAACACCAGCAAGCCTTGCAAACTTAGAATGAACTAAAACTGAGAAACCAAAAGGGCTTTCTGGTCTGGTATATGCCCCATGTGATGCTCTATGATAATGAATAAAAACATCAGGATATTTCCTTCTTAGTGTTTGGACAGCCATCCAACCAGCAGTAATTCCATCAATCATGAAAGCATAAGAGCCTTTTTCAAAGCCAGCATCTTTTATCATCTCACATCTCTTAATCATAGTATCAAAATCTGCCGCAGAGACATTAAAAGAATGGATTTTCTTTTTTCCAGTTTCTTTAACTGCCTTGTCCATTGCTTCTTTAACATGTTTTACCATTTTATCATAAGGGCAGAAATCTTGATCAGCTTGTGGCTCATCATTCTTAACAAAATCTCCACCACCAACCCAGAAATCATAACAAACTTCAGCATATTCTGCAGAGGTTAAGCCAATCTTTGGTTTAATTATGGTGCCTAAAATAGGCCTATCATAAACTCCTAGATATTTTCTCATATCATCAATGGTATAGCTTGGCCCATCATATTGTTCTAACATACTTGGCGGAAACCAAACATCCAAAAGCTTAAGAGCAGAAACTTCTTTCATGCCTAAGACATTACCCACAACATAAGTTAGAATATTTTGAATATTTCCTCCTCTATCAAATAATCTCCAAGGATATGCAATCCAAACTAATTCATCTTTAGTATCCATCTTATAGACTAAGGCATTCATTCGCCTTGAAAATGGAGTTTCTGTATTTACTGCAAAATTTGTTCCTGATGAAGATTCTGCAGCAATCTCAGATGCAGCTTGCAAGGTATTAAGTCCTTTTCCTGGTTTGAAATGGAAAACACACAACATATATTCTCCATTATATAATTGGCTATCTGTCATGTCAAGATTGACATAAGCCTTTTGTTTATCATTTAAAGTTTTATATAATTCAGAATTATTCATAATTACACACCTTCCTAAATATAATATTAAAATAGATTATAAACTAGTTTAAAAAGATTGTGGTTTTAAAATATTTATGGAAACAGGTACTTTTTCTGAAAATAATAACGCTGTTGAAGTTTATATCCTAAATGAGAACAAAGAATTTATTATTGTCTTTTCTGCAGAAGATAATAACATATGTAGCATTCCTTCAGGGATTGCAAAAGAAGAAAACCTTGAAGATGCAGCTAAAAGAATAGCTAAAGAAGAACTTGCAGCAGACATAAAAATCATAGGTGTTTCTAAAAATACATTTAGTTATGGCGAAAAGAAAGGCAAAAGTGTTGTTGCTGTTTTAATCCCAAAATATCAGCGTTTGAAGATACTGGGAAAAGACATCTCAGGATACAAATGGATCAATAAAGACCAAATATACAATTATCTTGAAAACCTAGATAAATGGCTACAAGCAGAAAAAGTTTTTAAAGAATTTAGCGATTATTTCTAATCCCCTCTTTCTTTATTTGCCCTATACTTGCATCTTTGAGAAAAGCTTAGAACCGATAACAAGCATTATTACTGCTAAAACCACAAGAATTATAAGATTAAAGAACATGCTACTTGTTGCTATACCTGACAAAGCTGATCTAAGCCCTGAAACCCCATAACTTAAAGGATTAATTATTGTAAGCCACTTGATTGATTTTGGAACACCCTCTAAAGGAAAAAGTGCACCAGATAAAAAAAAGATAGGCATGATTAGAAAATTCATAATCAATTGAAAACCTTGCATGTCATCAAGCAAAGAAGCAATGGCAGTTCCAAGAGCTGCAAAGAATAATGCTATTAATATCATAAAGAGAAGAGCTAAAGGCAACATTGTCCAAGAAATAATGCGAAAACCTAATATTAAAGAGAATAACAAAAATAAAATGCCTTGTGCCACAGCAACTGTTGCTCCGCCTAAGGTTCTTCCAATCATTATTTCTAAGCGTGAAACAGGAGCAACAAGCGTTTCTTTTAAAAATCCAAATTGCCTATCCCAAATAATCTCTATTCCAGACATTACAGAAGCAAAAAGAATAGTCATAGCAATTATACCTGGAACAAGAAACTGCAAATAATTGCCTTGCCCTGCTTGTGCAAAAACCGGACCAAAACCAAAACCGAAAGAAATTAAAATAATTAATGGCATACCTAAAGAACCAATCATTCTTGGTCTTGATCTATAGTGCCTTTTGATTTGCCTTAACCATAATATTCCAATTGTGTTCATATCTTTCATTCCTTATTTGTGGTGCCTTCTTTTTAGCCTCATTCTATCTATTGTGCTTGCTTCTTCATCTCTTATATTATATCCTGTTATTTTAATAAACGCCTCTTCTAATGTTCTTGTTTTGGTTCTCTCCATAAGTTCTTTAGTTGTCCCAATATCAATTATCTCTCCACGATCTATTATTGCAATGCTATCAGCATATCTTTCGGCCTCATCCATATAGTGTGTTGTAAAGAATATAGTTGTTCCTTCTCTCTTGTTTATTTTCAGAATATAGTTCCAAATGTGGTTTCTGGTCTGAGGATCAAGACCAACAGTTGGCTCATCAAGAAACAATATTCTTGGATAATGCAATAGGCCCCTTGCAATCTCCAATCTTCTTTTCATACCGCCAGAAAAGTTTTTTACAAGTTCATTTTTTCTATCCCATAACTCAACAATCTTCAATAATTCTTCTATTCTTTTAAGTCTTTCTTTTTTAGGAACGTGATAGAATATCCCGTGCATGTCTAGATTCTCATAGGCTGTAAGCTCTTCATCAACAGAGGGGTCTTGAAAAACAATTCCAAAGTTTTTTCTCACTTCATCTGATTCCTTTTCAGGATCTTTTCCATTAATCAAAACCATACCAGAATCTGCTTTTAAGATTGTTGTTAATATTTTAATTGTTGTTGATTTGCCAGCACCATTTGGTCCAAGAAAAGCAAAAATGCTTTTTCTTTTTACAGAAAAACTAACATCTTTTAAAACTTGTAATTTACCATAATTTTTATTTAGTAAATTTACTTCAATAATTTTATCATTATCCATAGTTTTCCACTTATTGTTAGAATTTGAATATATTATTTATATTATATATGTATTTAAATTGCTTTTGTTACCATAAATAATATATGTGATTTTTATGAAAAACAAATATAAATTAATTTTAGCAATGTTATTTTGTTTAGGTGCAGGAATCATTGGCTCTTTTGCTACACAGACTGGTCCTGGCTCATGGTATCAGACAATTAACAGACCAGCAATTACTCCACCAGGCTATGTTTTTCCAATTGCTTGGACTACTCTTTATATTCTTATGGGCTTGGCTCTTTATATTGTTTGGGCACAACCACCTAAATACAGAAAAGATCCTGCTCTTAAAAAATCAGCAATGATTTTTTTCTTTATACAATTAATAATTAATATTGCATGGTCATTTTTATTCTTTAGCTTAAAATCACCAATTGCAGGACTAATATGTATAGCAATTCTTTTAGGTTTAGTTGCAATAACAATCCTTAAATTTTATAAATTAAATGAAAAAGCAGCATATCTTTTGATACCTTATTTGTTATGGTTATGCTTTGCAACAATACTAAATTTTCTGATTTTTATTTTAAATTAGGCTTTACAAAGGAATTCAAAACAGATCTTTTAAAAGAATCACTAATGTTTCCTTTGTCTTCATTAATTACTTTTTCAATAAAAGAATAGATTTCTTTTTTCTGAGATGGTTTTGTTCTTAGGAAAACTTCTGAAAGAACATTATTAAAAGCAACCTTTTGCCCAGGTTCCTTTAGCTTTGGGTTTTGAACAAAACCATCAAAATCTAGAATCATAAAAGTATTCCTGTCTTTATATTTCATAAAAATATCAATTTCTGGATTATACCCTTTTGAGATTAAAACCATAGAAGAATAAACAATCTCTTTGAATTTATTTGTATTGTATATTTCTGAAATTTCTGTTCTTTTTGCAAATTTAGAAACTTGTTTTTTATTTACTTGTTTTGTAAATGCTTGACTTACAAAAACAATTTGACCATCTATTAAAAAAACAGCACATTTTGGAATTAATGGTTGTGATTTATTACCAAACAAGCCCTCTGGAATTCTTACTGAACTTAAATCAGAAATTACATTTTTATATTTCCTAAGGGTTTCCTGCTGATATCTGTTATATTGCTCTCGTATTTGTCTATCTGTTGTCTTAGGTATTTTATTTTTATATATCTTGATTGCTACTCTTTGTTTTGAGCCATCTTGAAATTTAATATCTCCAAGATAAACTTTACCAAAGCTCCCTTCTCCAAGAAGTATTCTCTTGCCATTTACTCCTCTTCTTAATTTTAAAGACCTAATAAAATTTCCTCTATATTTCCCTGATGGCATTTGAGACTTATAAATACGAGTTCTTAATGAAGTCCATTTCTTTTTATTAATTAAAGGAGGATTAATTTTTGCTCTTTTTATTTTCATAGTATTTTAGTAACTTTTTTGTACCCCAAGGTAGTGCTTTTCTTTTTGGAACCTTTAATAGCTTTAATATCTTGTCTACATCTTTGAAATCTTTAACTTCTATTTCATAATAGGTTGGAATTTTAAAAGGCTTAGAGATAGTATCAATATCAAAGGTTGTGGTTCCAAGAACATAAGTGGTTCTTGTCTTTTCTATCCTATGATATCTTTTTAGGCCTAAAACAGAAAAAAGATTTTGAACTGTTTTAAAATCAGAAGATACTTCAAACTCTATTTCTTTACAGCTTTTTATGTTATTTCTTATTTCCTTAAATTGTTTATAGGTTATAAAAACATCTTTTCCCATTTGTCTAACTCTAATTGCTGCGCTTTTTTTCTTTAGTTCCTTATTATCGTAGTTTTCCTGTATTACTTTTCTATCAGAAAAAAGTTTTTTTGCACCTATCTCTTTTAGTTTCCTCTCTAGTTCTTTCTTATCTATTTCTAGAATTTTTACTTCTATCTCATAATGGTCTTTACTCATATTATCTCTCCTCTTTATAACAAATCTAATTTTTTAATATATTCTAATGCTAATTTCTTTCTATCCGCATTTTCTGGAAGATATCCTTTTTCCATTTTTACAAAATATTTCTTTGTATTCTTATCATATCCAACACTTGAAAAGATAATTGGTATTTTTCTACCTAGCTCTTTTTCAGCCTTTTGAAGAATGTATATCCCACCGCTTCTACTGGTGCTTTCACCCAATTTTCTATCTATTGCTTTATTAGGATCCCCTGAATGCCCTCTTGGAAATGTACATATTATTCCGTTCTCTTTTAAAACTTTTATGCTTTCTATTACTGCTTCTCTTAGTCCTCTTGTTGGATGAGATCTATTAACATTAATCATACCAAAAGATTTTGCAATTTTTCCAATAACTGGAAGATTACTAAATCTTAAACGTGTTTCTGGAGTTATTGAAAGCCCAAAGTCAGAGATATAATGCATTTTCTTTTCAGTAAGGGTCTCATAAACTAAAGGCTCCATTAATTGTTGATGTGTGCTCATTATCATTATTGGCCCTTTGCTTGATTCTTCTGCAATTAAGTTTCTTCCAACAATTTTTATTTTATTTTTTAATAGTTTTCTGCAGATTGCCTTGTATCGTTTGTATGGCATTTTAGGTGTTTTAGGTTTTTTGGGCGTTGATGATTTTTGAGCTTTCTTTATTTTTGGACGAACTAGCTTTTTCTCTGTTGTTGGTTTGATTTTTGATAGTCTTAATGCCATTATATTATCCCTTCTTTACTTAAATTTTCTAATGCTTTAATCATTGCAAGCGGGAAAGTAATTGTAACATCGCCAATGACTGTTACAGCATCTGCTTCGTCTTTGATCTTTCCCCAAGACTTTGCCTCATCTGTTGTTGCACCAGAAAGGCTTCCTGATCTTGAAGAGGCTGTTGTCATGTAAAGTGCATAGTCTGCTCCGCCATTTATTAGTGTTGTTAAAATCACATGATGTTTAGAAACACCACCACCAAGAGCAATTATCCCTTTCTTCTCGTCATGTGTTGTTGAAAAAATAATCTGCTTAAAATCAGAAATTACATCAATCATAAAATCTTTATGATCCTGCTGGAAAAGATAAAGATGAAAGCCAAAAGAACCATCGGTTATTGCAGGGCAAAATACAGGAATATTGTTCTTTGCTGCTTGATACAGGAAAGAATTCTCATCATTTAGTTTCAAGCCAATTTCTCTTAATAACTCACAAGTTGCCCAAACTTTCTTTTGCTTATAAAGTTCCAAAAGTAGATTTTGCATTTTTCCTTCAAGTTTTGCATAGCTTTCATTTGTTATAAGTATATTGCCAACTCTGTTTTCTCCTCTCTCATAAAGCTCTTGATCATCTGCCTTAAAAGAAGCAAGAATAAACTTTTCACCATCTGCCTTCATTATGTCTTCTTCAATTGCCCCTACTGTTGTACAAACAACGCTTGCCATTTTTAATTTTAAAACCTGTGCGAAAAAACCTCGTAAGCCAGTAGTTACCATATTTGAGGTAAAAGAAAGATAGACTTTTGCTCCTTCTTTTTTCATCTTCTCTATAAGGTTTGCAGCTCTTGATAGTTCTGAAGATTGAAATCCAATAGCAGAATAGCCATCAACAAGATCAGAAACACTCATTCCTTTTGTCCATAATAAGTCTTTAGTATATTTCATATTTATTCTTTCTTTATATTATCTTCTATTTTTATTTTATTAAATAAAATTAAATTGTCTTTCAACAATTTAAATCCAGGAACTAATATTCCGTATTTTGCATCATCAAGAGTAGTTATTTTTTGATTATATATTGATTCTATTTTTTCAGCAGTCTCAGAAATAAACGGACTTATTAAAATTCCTATAATTCTAATTACTTCATTTAAATTATAGATTATAGTTTGTAATTTTTCTATTTTTTCTGCTTTAAAAAGATTCCACGGTTCTGTTTTGTTGATGTAAGCATTAGCATTATCTAAAAGTGCCCAAATATCTGTTAATACAATATTGAATTTAAATTCATCCATGTTTTTAGAATAACTATTTATTACGCTATTTGCTTTTTCTATTAATTCTTTATCTATTTCTTCTAAATCTCCTGGTTTAGGAATAACCCCATCAAAATATTTCTTTGTCATTACAAGGGTTCTATTTACGAGATTACCAAGATTGTCTGCAAAATCAGAATTCTGGTATTGTATGATTCTCTCTTCTGAAAAGTCGCCATCACTACCGAAACTTATTTCTTTCATTAATGTATACCTAAAAACATCTGCAGAATATTTTTTTACAATATCTCCTGGATAAACAACATTTCCTAAAGACTTAGACATCTTTTGCCCAGAAATAGTCCACCAACCATGTGCAAATACCTGTTTAGGCAAAGGTAATTCTAAAGCTAATAAAAATGAGTGCCAGATTACTGTGTGAAACCACAATATATCTTTACCAATCAAATGAACATCTGCTGGCCAATATTTTTTGTGTTTTTCACCATCTATTTCCTCTAAAACTGAAAGATAATTAAATAAAGCCTCAGACCATACCCAAAGAACACATTCTTTATCCCAAGGTAAAGGCACACCCCATTTGAAATTTTTCCTACTAATGTAAAGATCTCTTAATTCTTCATTTTTTAATCTATTTAATATTTCTAAATTCTTACCCTTTGGTGAAATTAGGTTTGGATTATTCTCATAGGCATCTATTAGTTTTTCCCTAAAGCTCGATAACTTAAAAAAATAACCCTTTTCTTTAATTACTATTGGCTCTTTTTGATGTATTGGACATTTCCCATCAACAAGATCTTTATTTGTAAAATAACCTTCACAGCCAACACAATAAAGTCCTTCATAAACCGATTCGTAAATGTATCCTTTTTCATATAATTTTTGATATGCTTTTTGAACAAAATCAATATGTCTTTTATCTGTTGTTCTAATAAAATCATCATTTGATAAATTTAATGTTTCTTTTAGTTCTTTGAATCTAACAACTATATCATCCACAAACTCTTGAGGATTTTTATTTGCTGTTTTTGCAGCTTCCTCAATCTTTAATCCATGCTCATCAGTTCCTGTAAGATATAGCACATCATATCCTGAAAGTCTCTTATATCTTGCTATAACATCTGCTGCTATACTTGTATAAGCATGTCCAATATGTGGAACATCATTTACATAATAGATAGGTGTAGTTATATAGTAATTTTTTGATTTCATTCTTGTGATCTCCATTTTCTTTAATTATATAATATATTTAGGGCAAAGAAATAAATATAAATAGAAAGTAAAAACAATTAAGAAAGATTAATATTTAATAAAATAAAAGAACATTATTCTAAGGGATGTATTTTTGTTGTTATTTGACCTTTACTTCTTAAATATACGGTACTTACATCACGCAAATCATCTCATATGTATATTACAAAATCACCTTTTGGAAATTGCTTGTTTACTAATCCTCCATAAACTGTTATATACAAAACATTATTTTCAATCTTATATGTATAACGTCTCAAACTTTTACCACTTGATAAAAAAGAAGCTTTTGTATAAAAGGATGTTCCTGAAAGTTGAGCATCTTCAAAGGCAAGTTCTGCTGCTGATGAAACAGTTCCAGATACCAATTTTATAATAATTATAACAATTATTATGATCAATACAAGAATAACTATAGGTGCTTTCTTCTTCATATATAAAAACTAGATTACAAAACCAATTTATTTGTTTCTTTAATAAAAAAATTATTTAAAAAAAGAAAAAGAAATTTACTAAAAAATTACTTCTTAGCAAATCTTTTATAAAGTATAAATATTTGTACTAACAATAATGCAGCAATTACAACCCACCAAATTGTGTTTGTTGTTCCTACTCCTGAACAAGTATCTAACATTCCAACTAATGGCTTACTACATTCTTGCATTTTTTGTACAAAAGAGATGTATACTTTTCCAAGAATTTTATTGTCTACAACTTTGTAAAACTTTATGTATCTTGCAACAAATGCTAATATCGCAAGAACGCCAGGTACAAAGTCTGTTATCTTTATTTTCGTATTTTTAGACATTATATCATTTCCTCCAATATTTATAGGGGTTGTAGAAACCCACTAATCAATAAATATATTACAACCAATAAGTTTTAATACCTTTATAATATAAGTTAAATTAGTTTTTAGAAAAATAAGTATTTACTTTTTAAATTAGATTTTTAGCTTACTTAAAAAAAGATTTCTACTGTTCTCTGTATTTAGTAAATATATAATATTTTATTCTGTTTGTTTTGTTGCTTTATAATCCTTAAGACACTTTAAACTACAAAACCACTTTCCTTTATATGATACTCCAGAAGTTACAATCTTTTTCTTACATTGTTCACATTCTATTTTCACTTCTATAACCATACACCACACCTCTATATTAATATATATCTAAGATTGAGCTTTTAAATAGATTGTTTTAAATTTAAAAAAAAAGTATAAAAAATAAATTAGTGAGGAAAATTAGTTCTTAAAAATTTAATTTTTATAAAATAAAATTAGAAAAAGAAAAAATGGAAAAGACTAAAAAAGTCTTTTCTATGGTGTATTGTTATATGTTAACTATACTTATAACATATCTATACCGAAGTCATCATTGTATCTTCCAGAACCTCTACCGCTTTGTGATGGTTGACTGGCACCTGTAAACTTCTTACTTCCTTTGATGAATGGTGACTTTACGCCTGTAAAGATTGCTATAACTTCTAATTTGTTCTCAAATGTTGGATCAATTCTAGCACCCCAAATTACTTGTGCGTTAGGATCGATTTGTTCTGTTAACATTTCACCAACTGCGTTAGCTTCACCTAATGTTAATTCAGTTCCACCTGTGATGTGTATCAAACACCCTGTTGCTCCTGTAATATCAACATCAAGCAATGCGTTCTTTAATGTATCTTCAACTACTTCATCAACCTTGTTTACTGATTGTGATTCACCAACAGCAATAACAGATAATCCTTTACCACCCATTACTGTTCTAATGTCTGCGTAATCTAAGTTGATTAATGATGGTTGAGTTATTGTTTCTGTAATTCCTCTTACTGCTCTTGCTATTACTTCATCAGCAACTTTGAATGCGTCTTGCACTGGTAAGTTTGGAACTAATTCAACTAATCTGTTGTTATCGATAACAACAACTGTATCACAAATATCTTTTAAGATGTCTATTCCTTCTTCTGCTTTCTTCATTCTTGCTCTTTCTAAAGCGAAAGGATATGTTACGATTGCAACAACGATTGCTCCTTGTTGTTTAGCTATTTGAGCTACTACTGGAGCTGCACCTGTACCTGTTCCACCACCCATACCAGCAGTGATGAACAAAAGATCAACACCATCTAAAATTTCTTCTAATGCAGCCTTGGATACTTCAGCAGCCTTTGCACCAACTTCTGGGTAAGCACCTGCACCAAGTCCGTTTGTTACTGATTTACCAATAAGTAACTTTGTGATATCATCTGAGATAATACCTAAGTGTGCTCTGTCTGTGTTAACAGCTATTAACTCTGCACCAGCAACTCCCATTGCTGAGATTCTGTTTACAGAGTTGTTTCCTGCACCACCGACACCTATTACCATTATCTTTGGAGCAGCAAACTCGCCATCTCTTGAGTATTCTGCACTATTGTTACTCTTGGCGCTAACTGCATTATTTACTAATGACTTCATGTTTTTTACACCTCATTTTTTCTTTTTCCACAATAGAACTTCTCAAACAGAAATCCTTTCTTGAATGAAAAGAAGCAAAAAATACGCTCCATTTTTCTCATTCTTGGAAAATTACATTTTAATTATAAGTATATGCATCAAAAGGTTTATAAATAGTATTATTTAATTAAGTAAATTTTAAATTAAAAAAGTAAAAGAAGATAATCCATGGACGCCTAAAGTTCGAAAAACAGTTCAATATCTTGCTGAAACTTCATAAGATCTCGAATCCGCAACCCACTAAGCAATGGGTGTCTAGAATACTGCTGCTCCATTCCTGGCCTCACAGGGTTAGCTAAATCATCCACTCTCAATGGACGAATCGTCGGCAACCTTACAAAGGGCAAAACATTGCTTATTTCCCTTGCCCTAGGCATAACCCCAGCATATGCGGATTTCTGGTTACAAGAGACCGCAAGCCCCCCAGTTTGTCCAATATAATTAAGTAAGAAACTATTTATATAGCTATTCTTTTTTAAAAACCCACAAAACCAAACAAATTACACAAACTGTTATTTACCCCCTAATTATTAAAAAAAGTGTTATTTCGTCTTTAAATAATGGAGTTTGTTTTACCAGAAAAGAAAAATTGCTTATTTTTTCTATATTTTTAAAAAAGAAAAGGCTTTTTAATACCTTCCTTAATTAATATCTATTAGTAATATGTATAAAGATAGAAATAAGTTCTTCATACATATAGTTTAGTTTTTCGGAGGAAAAAAATATGAGTGATGACTACAGAGGTCCAAGAGGAAATTTTCGTAGAAATACAGGACCTAGAGAAATGCACAAAGCAACTTGTTCAAAGTGTAATAAAGAATGCGAGGTACCATTCAAACCACTTGAAGGCAAGCCAGTTTACTGTAGAGATTGTTATATAAGTATGAAGAAACAATAAAAACTTATTCTTAATAGCAATATAAAAATCTAAATTGGTTCTTTTTTTTCTGAATCAATTTTTTTCTTTTTTTATAATTTAAATATTTAAGTAATATTTATAAATTGTTAGTTTAACTATTTTTATAATTTAATAAAAAAATATATAAGACTGGTTGAAAAACATGAAAAAAAACATTAAAAAAAAAGAAAAAACAGAAAGTATAGAAGATATTTTTGATCACTTAAAAATAATTGTTAAAGGAACGGGGGCAGATCCTAAACCTATAGAAAAACCAAAAAAATCAAAACCCTCTGATGGAGTTAAATTAGGAATTATTTTATTAATATGTATATTACTTTTAGGTGTTGTAGTTGGTGGGTACTTTTTATATAAGGCAAATTCCAAAATAACAGAACCAGCGTTTAATGATGATCAAAACCAGTCTAATTTTATAGAAGAACCTCCTATATATGAACCAAATAGTAATTCTGGAAATTCAAATTATCAACCAAATCCATATTCTGATCCAAATACTAATAATGATGAAAATAAAACAACAATTAGAAGTGGGGGCAGTAGCGGTGGAGGCGGTAGTGGGGGCAGTGGAGGAGGATCAAGCGATCCCTGTAAAAATTTAGGAACCGTTTCTTTTAATCCAAATCCAGGAATATATAATCAAACAATTAATGTTGCATTAAATTATTCTAAACCTAATTGTGATTTTAGTATACATTATACGCTAGATGGAACAATACCGACACAATCCTCTCCAAAATATTCATCACCAATAACCATATCACAATCGAAAACTATAAAAGCAATAATATATGCAAAAAATAGAAGAGGAACTACAATAAATGGAGATGTAGCAACAGGATTATATGTAATAAATTCAGAAAGCTCTTGTGTGACAGGTGTTAAAAAAGTAAATATAGAATTTGATCCTGATGAAGGAACATATAGTCAAAAATATATAACAATAAATTTAGATTATCCAAAGACATACAAAGATTGCGATTATAAAATTGTATTTACTACAGATGGAACAACACCAAAACCAGAAACATCAGAAACATATACTACGCCTTTTAAAATTATGGGAGATACTACAATAAAAGCAGCAGTTTATACTAAAAACTTAAACGATCAATATGTAATGGGGACAGTAAATACAAAACAATACAAAGTAGGAATAACACCAGTAAATACATGTGCAACAAACATAAAAAATGTAAATGTATTGTTTACGCCTCCTGAAGGAACATATCAAGATTATATAATGCTAAATCTAGATTATCCTGAAAAATATAAACATTGTAACTATAACATAGCATATACTACAAACGGAAATACACCACATCCAATGACATCACAAACATATAAGACACCAATTAAAATTATGAGTGGAAATACAACAGTAAAAGCAGTAGTATACACTAAAAATGCAAATGATCAATATGTAACAGGAAATGTAAGTACTAAGCAATATGTTGTAGGAGCAATACCTGTAAATACATGTGCAACAAATATAGAAAATGTAAATGTATTGTTTACGCCTCCTGAAGGAACATATCAAGATTATATAATGCTAAATCTAGATTATCCTGAAGAATATAAACATTGTAACTATAACATAGCATATACTACAAATGGAAATACACCACATCCAATGATGTCACAAACATATACGACACCAATTAAAATTATGAGTGGAAATACAACAGTAAAAGCAGTAGTATATACTAAAAATGCAAATGATCAATATGTAACAGGAAATGTAAGTACTAAGCAATATGTTGTAGGAGCAATACCTGTAAATACATGTGCAACAAACATAAAAAATGTAAATGTATTGTTTACGCCTCCTGAAGGAACATATCAAGATTATATAATGCTAAATCTAGATTATCCTGAAGAATATAAACATTGTAACTATAATATAGCATATACTACAAATGGAAATACACCACATCCAATGATGTCACAAACATATACGACACCAATTAAAATTATGAGTGGAAATACAACAGTAAAAGCAGTAGTATATACTAAAAATGCAAATGATCAATATGTAACAGGAAATGTAAGTACTAAGCAATATATAGTAGGAGCAACACCAATAAATACATGTGCAAATAATATAAACGACTATGAAATTGTATTCAATCCACCTGCAGGAAATTATCCTAATGTCACTAAATTAATTGTATATTTAGTAAATTCATATGAAGGCGATTGTGATTTCCATATATATTACACACTTAATGGTACTGATCCATCACCATATAATTCAGACACTTATCTATACAACACACACATAGGCTTAATTTCAAATACAACAATAAAAGCCGCATTATTCGGATATAATTCTTCAACAAAATCATATTATAAAGGTCCAACTTTTACAAAACGCTATACATTTTTTCCACAAACAAATTCATAAATAAATCCTTTTTTTCTATTTCTTGTTTATTTATATTTATTCTTGTTTATTTATATTTATTTCTGTATTATATAATATATTATATCTTACCTAAAATTAACTTAGTGGTAATAGGTATTTTTAGGTATCAAAAAACGGAGGAAAAAACATGAAAATAGAAGTAAAGTTTCCTGACGGCTCTAAAAGAGAAATAGAAGCAGGAAAAAAAGCAAAGGATATTATCCTTGAAAATATTGGCGAGGGATTAGCAAGAATAGCAATCGCTGTAAAAGCCAACGGAAAATTGATAGACTTAGAAACACCTATTACCACAACAACAGATTTTTTAGTTATAACATATAAAGATAAAGAAGGCAAGGAAATCTTTTGGCATAGCTCTTCACACATTATGGCTCTAGCTATAAAAAGATTGTTTCCTGATGTTAAATTTGCAATAGGTCCTGCTATAGATGAAGGATTTTACTATGATGTAGACATTAATAGAGCATTTACCGAAGAAGAGTTACAAAAAATAGAAGAAGAAGTTAATAAAATAATTAAAGAAGATATGCCTTTTGAAAGATTTGAAGTTGATTTTGGTAAAGCTTTAGAAATTTTTAAAGACAACCCATACAAACTAGAACTGATAAATGAGATAAAGGACAAAGGGGAAAAGATATCCTATTATAAGATCGGAGAATTTAGTGACCTTTGTAGAGGGCCACACATCTCTTCTTCTGGAAAGATAAAAGCATTTAAGGTTCTAAAGGCTTCAGGAGCATATTGGAGAGGAAATAGTAAAAATAAACAGCTTCAAAGAATCTATGGTGTTTCCTATAACTCTTCAACAGAACTTAAAGAATACCTAACAAGACTAGAAGAAGCAGCAAAAAGAGATCATAGAAAGATAGGAAGAGAACTTGATCTTTATAGCTTTCAAGAAGAAGCGCCAGGTATGCCATTCTTTCATGCTAAAGGTTCAATCATATGGAATAAGCTTGTTGAGTTCTTAACAGAAAAGCTTTACAAGAGAAATTATGAGATTAATAAAACACCAATGATTCTTAACCAATCACTTTGGTTAAGATCAGGACATTGGGACCATTATAAAGACAACATGTATTTTACAAAAATAGATGATCAGGACTATGCATTAAAACCAATGAATTGTCCAGGAAATCTTTTAATCTATAAGTCACATCAATATTCTTATAGAGATTTACCAATAAGAGCAGGAGAATTTGGATTAGTTCATAGACATGAGCTATCTGGTGTTCTTTCTGGTCTTTTTAGAGCAAGATGCTTTACTCAAGATGATGCTCATATTTTCTGTACAAGAGAACAAATGAAAGATGAAATTATCGATCTTATTAATCTCTTAGATGAGGTTTATGAAACATTTGGTTTTACTTATCGTATGGAACTTTCCACAAAACCAGAAAATGCAATGGGAGATCCTGCTCTTTGGGATTTGGCTGAGAATACATTAAAAGAAGTATTAGATTCAACAGGAAAAGAATATAACATCAATCCAGGAGACGGGGCATTCTATGGACCAAAAATTGATTTTCATTTAAAGGATGCAATTGGAAGAAACTGGCAATGTGGAACAATACAACTTGATTTCCAGATGCCTGAAAAGTTTAATCTAACTTATGAAGGGCCAAACAACGAGAAGTTAAGGCCAGTAATGCTTCATAGAGCAATCTATGGCAGTGTTGAAAGATTTATGGGGATATTGGTTGAAGAATATGAAGGGAAGTTTCCTTTGTGGCTAAGCCCTGTCCAAGTAATTGTGCTACCTATCGCTGAAAGGCATAATGACTATGCTCGTGTTGTTTCTAAAGTTTTAACTGATATTGGCCTTCGTGTAGAGATAGATGATAATGCCTTAACTCTAAACAAAAAGATTAGAAATGCAGAGCTTTCAAAGATCAATTACATCTTGGTAGTCGGCGACAGCGAAGAAAATAACCAAACAGTAAATGTCAGGACAAGAGATAACGAAATCTTAGGAGAAATTAAAGTCTCAGAGCTTATCAAAGCACTAAATGAGGAAATTATAGAAAAAAGAAGAAGTAGAAAAAAATAAAGGAGAAATAAAACATGAAAATATATATAATAGCAAGCAGATACAATTATCATAGAATTGAAGAAATCAAGAAAGAGCTTGAAAACAGAGGCCATATAATTACTTTGCCTAATTGCTTTGATGACCCTTTTTTAGAAGAAAGAATAAAACTAGAAAAAGATCAAGAAAAACATCAAAAATTTAAAGCAGAAAATTATTTACTTCAAAGAAAAAAAGTTTCAGATATTGATGCTGTTCTAGTAATTAACTTTCAAAAGAATAATATACCTAACTATATTGGAGGCGCGACCTTTCTAGAGATGTATGAAGCATTTATGCAAAATAAAAAAATATTCATGTATAATCCAATACCAGATGGAATATTAAAAGATGAAATAATTGGATTTAATCCAATAATCATAAATGGAAATATTGATTTAATAAAATAAAGGAGAAATAAAAATGGAAAAATATATAGCAAGAGGTTATGTCTCAGAAATAAGAAATTTTGGAAACTTAATGTTCTTTATATTAAGAGACCAATATAAAAAAGAACAAATTACTTTCTTTAAGAAGGATAATCCAGAACTTTTTAACAAAGCCAAAGATATTACTAAAGAATCAGTAATTGTTGTTACTGGAACAAAAAAAGCTTCTGACCAAGCAATGAACGGCTATGAAATAATACCAGAAAATCTTGATATACTTTCCATTTCTGATGCGCCCGTTCCTCTGGACATCTCTGGAAAGATAGACAGCGGATTTGATGCAAGAATCAACTATAGATATGTAGACTTGAGAGTTCCTGAAAATCTTGCTATCTTTAAAGTCAGATCTAAGATTGTTAGAGCAGTTACAAACTTCTTTGATTCTAAAGGTTTCATTAATATCAACACTCCAAAGATTGTATCCTGTGGAGTAGAAAGTGGCTCAGAGTTATTTGAAATAAAATACTTTGATAAGGTCGCATATCTTTCCCAATCCCCACAAGTCTATAAGCAGATGATGATTGCTTCTGGCTTTAATAATGTTTATGAAATTGGAGAGGTTTTTAGAGCAGAAAAGAGCCACACCACAAGGCACTTAACAGAGTTTACAGGGATAGATATGGAAATGGGCTACATTAAAGACCCTGAAGAAGTCTATAATGTCCTAGAAGAACTAATGAAATATGTTTTAACTGAAATAAAAAAAGAATGTAAACAAGAACTTGAATTACTAAAAGTAGAAATAAAAATACCAGAAAAAATTCCAAGAATAAAAATGAAAGATGCAAAAAAACTACTTGCTGAGAAAGGAAAAACAATACCTGCAGAAGAAGACTTAGATTCTGAAGGCGAGAAAATGTTAGGAGATATTGTTATGGAGAAATTCAATTCAGAGTTTGTGTTCTTAACAGAATTTCCTTTTTCTAAAAGGCCTTTCTATCATATGTGTGAGATAGATCCTGAAACTAAACAAAAAATAACAAAAAGTGCAGACCTAATCTGGAAAGGTTGTGAGATTTGTACTGGTGCTCAAAGAGAACACAGAACCTCTGTACTTAAAGAGCAGATTATTGAGAAAGGAATGTCTTTAGAAGATATGGACTACTATATTAAAATGCTAAGTTATGGTGTTCCAAGTCATGGTGGAGCAGGCTTAGGTTTAGACAGGATCACACAATTAATGTTAAATCTTACTAATGTAAAAGAAGCAGTTCTTCTTCCAAGAGATCCTGAAAGATTAACCCCATAAACTTAAAATGAGAAAATATGTTGAAACGACCAATAAGATACAAAATAAACTTAAATAGGAAAACAAATTGTAAGAATAGGACTTTAGAAAATACCAAATTAAAGCCAAATAATAGAAAAAAGAGCAGGAACAATTTAGAAAATATTCAAAAATTAAAGCCAAATAAATCAAGAAAAATAAAATTTGACAATCACACTATATATGTTAAAGAAAAAAACACACACTGTTTAGAAATTGCAGAATTTTTTGTAAAAAACAGAAAAAATCCAAATAGGGATTTACCTGTCATTATTAAAGGCCTTATGGATTTTGCAAGAAAAAAAGGATATTCTACAATTACAGGAAATACATGGATATTTGCAGAACATCCAGCAATTGCTGAAAGATTAGGTGTGATTATTCCTCAAAAAGAAAAAAAAATAGCAACATTTAATGAATATAAAAAAAAGAAAAATATAATCAAAATTTTAGGAGCTAAACCTAAAACAAAAATATTGCCACCAGAAATATCAAAAGAGGTAAGAAAAAATCCAGATTTTGCATTTAAAACTATTGATTGTATCATAAAAACTGATGGTGGCTATCATGTTAGAACAGAAATTTGCGTGCCTTACGAATATATATTTCTTCCATTCGCTATAAAACTTTAGGTCCTATAGTCTAGTGGTTATGACGTTACCTTCACATGGTAAAGATCCCCGGTCCGATCCCGGGTAGGACCATTTTCATTTATCTTGTTTCCATTTGAGCTAATTTGTCTTTATAAAAATCAGGAAGAGAGCAATCACTTGCTCCTTTTACTAGTGTTTGCTTGTAATTCTTACTTGGCTTACCATTAATATCAAAGTTGTTTGTTTGAATATAGATTTCTGCTGAAATTGTTTTGCCATTTTTAGTAACAACATCAATCCATTCTCTATTATAGCTGTTCTTTGATTTTTCCCTATCTTTTCTGTAACCTTCAATAACATCAAGCTTTTCTATTTCTTTCTTTGTTAGAAGATAAAGACAACCATAGACCTCTGAATTCTCATCAAAAACAACAGAGCCAACACCTCTTGGAAAAATCAGACGATGGCTTTTAAGCACGCCATAGCCTTCAGAAATCAAGTCATTATTGCCTACTCTGTTTCTTAGAAGATCAATATCCATATTACTGCCATATGCAAAATAATAATAAGTAGTATTAAAATTTAACAAAATGAAAATAATTACTCCTAGAAAAATAAAAAGACACAAAAAAATAATCAATCTTTTAAGCATATTTATTACTTCTTAAAAATTTCTTTTATAGGTCTTTTCAATAACAAATTATAAATAACCAAATTTTAACTAAAATATAGTAAGCTGAAGTATTTATAAACATATTTTATTATATATTGATTAGAACAATTAAATTAAACTTAAACAAAAGATGGATATGGAAATAATAAAAGACATTTATAACATTTTACTCATTAACTATGGGCCACAAGGTTGGTGGCCAATATCTGATATTGGTTATCACCCTAACAAATATTATGTAATTAAAACACATAAACAAATCTTTGAGGTTTATGTTGGAGCAATATTAACACAAGCAAATTCTTGGGAGAATGTTGAGAAATCAATATTTAATCTTAAAAAAAACAATCTATTAAACCCAAAAGCAATAATTCAAAGCGATTCTAGAACAGTAAAACATGCTATAAATAATCTTAGCTATTATAATCAAAAATATGAAAGATTAGTAAATGTTTCTAAATTCTATCTAAGTTTAAAAGATCGAATGCCTACTAGACCTGAACTTTTATCAGTAAAAGGCATAGGAAAAGAAACAGCAGATTCCATTCTTTTATATGCCCACAGAGAACCTATCTTTGTTGTTGACACTTATACTAAAAGGATACTCTTAAATCTTAAACTAATTAAAAAGAATGCAAAATACGAAGAGATACAAAAACTATTTATGGATAACCTACCAAAAGACTTTAAGGTATATCAAGAATATCATGCTTTGCTTGTTGAACACGGAAAAAGGCATTATTCCACAAAAGCAAAGAAAGGCAAAACACTAAAGGTTAGAGATCCTTTACTTAATCAGCTAAGATAACCATAAAACTGATTTATAAAACCAACTAATTCTTTACCATATTTTGGTGTTTCGCCAGGATTCCATTTTTCTGCAACACCTTTTTTCTTGTTACTACCTGTAGATAATACCGTGCCAGAATAGTTATTTTTTAGATTAATTAAAGTTGCTTCAAAGCCAGCATCTAGTGAAGGATATACACAAAAATTGCCGTTTTTTGCTTTTCTACCACCACAAGCACAGCCATTTGTTGCTTTGATGCCTGTTGGATTATTCGTTGCTGTTAGCGCACCATTTTTATAAGACCCAGATAACTTATTGTACATGGATTTCTCTCTTTGAAAAATTGCCAAAATAAAAATAGGATCTACCTCATATATTGCACAAAGATTATATAGTGTTGGAATGGCCCGTATAAATTTTTCGTCTGCTTTATATCTATTTGGCCTATCTCCTGCGATTTTTTTAATATCATCCAATGAAACAGACGGAGCACTTGTAACAACCACACTGTTTTTTGCTCTTTTAGTGTTTACTTTTTTAGCTAAACCTAAATCTCCTGACCTTAATTTAGTTAATGTGTTTGCGTTAGTTGTATAACAACTACCTGTCCCTTTATCTAAAGAATTAATTATTTCTTCTTTTGTTTTAGGCTCAGACTTTGTAGGTTTTGCAGAGCCCTTAATAGATAACATAAATTTATCAAGCCACACCTTATCAAAGTGCACTAATTGATTAAAACTTGTCCCATTACTTACAAATTTGTTTTCTAAATCCAGTAGACTAGAATAGCTTGTTTCTGAATTATAAATATAGACATATGTACCGTTTTTTACAAAATCAAAAAGTGTTATTACATCATCATTCAACATACGAATACAGCCATGAGATCTCTGTTGCCCCATTGAGTTTTCTTTATTTGTTCCATGAATGTATATTCCTCTATAAATTGTGTTTCTATTCCCATTTTCACAACCAACACCGATGTTGCCTTTTTCTAAACCATCTATTACTAATTTTCTTGTTACAACATAAGCAGTTCCCACATTTTTTTTAGAAATTACTGGTGTGCTATTATTGCATTTACAACCACTTTCATCGATTATTTGGTAAGGCAGACAATTTTGTCCAACTTTTTGTACAATTTTAAATAATCCTATTGGAGTTTTATAACTATCATTAACACAGCCAAACCCGTTTACTCCTGTTGACAACGGAAATTCAGCAATTATGTTTGTTTTATTGTTTTCCTTATTTACTAAAAACAATTTCTTATACTTTCCTAATATGACAATCATTGGCTCTTTAGGATCCAATCTTATTTTCTCATTAATTTCTGGATAGTCTTCTGTTGAATAACTGTTCTTATAATAGATATCAAACTCTTTTTGTAATATTCTATTATACACTTCTTCAAGTTCTTTATATACTGGACTATCATTAGGATTTACCCCTGTTAACAACATATTAAAAGAAGAAGAATCAAAGATATATTCTGGAATATTCCCTTGATTTATTGATGTATCAACAGAACCTAAAAAGACCCCGTTTTCTTTAGCTTTTGCTATTAGTTTTTGATTAAGATTATTTGAAATCATAACTTCTTTTATTTGGCCATTTTCATAATAGCCATAAGCATTCTTCCATCTTGCTGTAGTTTTTAAGAAAACATCTAATCTCTCTATTTTTAAGGTGTTTACCCATGAATGAATAATGTAATGATTAGAGCCAATTTTTCCTAGATAAACAACTACATGACTATATTCCTTGTCTTTATAGCTGGTGTTGTTATGCTTTATGCCAAGAACAGAACCAGGAATCAATAAATCAAAGTTTTTTTCTTGTAATGAACCTGTTGTTGCTTTCCAAATACTAATATTATTTGGCTGTTTTGCTAAATTCCAAGCATCAGCAGAATCAAATCTATATCCAAAGAAATTATTATTGAAATTTCTAATAAATGCAGAACAAAAATTCACTTTTGGATTTGACCAAAAACTAACACAATCTGTTGGAGTGTTACTAACGCATGTATTTCTATATCTTTCAAAGAACGAATCTTTTGGAACATATTTTGTTTTAGATATCTTACAGATTAATGTTTCATTACAATTTAATAAGTCACTAAATTCTTTATTTAATGTTGGTTCATTTTTTATTATTTTTTTATAGACTTTACTATAGTCTTTTAGGATATTTAAATTTCTATTGTCTGTTTCGGTTTTAATAAATGTATTAACTGCCTGTATGTTTTTATACAGCGTTTGAGAATCGTCAATGGTATATACCGCAAAAGAATCGTTAGGTTGCATATTTTGATTTTGAGCAGTTTGATTCTCCAAAGAGCCGACATTGCTATTCCCTAAGGCACTTGCAAATTCCAAATAGCTTTCTTCCTTTTTAACATCTAATTCTTCATCTATATTTTTCCATAAAGAAAATTTATTTTCAGAAATTGAAAAACAAGCTTCGCTATTATATATATTATTAATCAATTCAAAAAATCTAAAATCTTGATTTTCTTTATTTAATCTATATACATGCCTTCCATTTTCTGTGCTTTCAAAAACATCTACATTAAAGACTAAAGGGCTTTGTGATTCTATGATTATTGGATAACTTGCATTTTCTAATTTTGGAGGGTAGATTACAATTGTTTCTTTTGTTGCAAATTCTTCTCTTGAGTTATTTATAGTTAAGAGGTTATTTGTATAATTTACATATTCTCTGCCATTATAATATTTTATAATAATTTCTTCTCCTGCATCTTTGTTAATTATCACAGGTTCTGTTAAGTTAATTATAAAATCAGGGTGTGCAGAATCAATGGAAACAACATTTCCGTTTTGTAAATTGTTATAATTATCAATAATTTCTGGGAGATTAGATGTAAAAGAAGTGGTATTTTCAAAAATATTTCCACGATTATAACTTAGTGCATTTATTGTTTTTAAGAATAATGGATTACTAGAAAAATATTGGTTTTCAAAATAATAATTTACAAATAAATTTGTAGTAGGATTATCAAGCATTATTTTGGCGTTTTTAGTTGCAGGGGTGATTTCTGAAACCTTTACAACCACAGTTTTAGGTTCTAAGTTCACACTAAAATCAGACAAATTTAATTTCCAATAATTACCAAACATTTGTGTGTGTTCATTATTTAGTATTCTTGTGGTTTCTTCTTTAAATGGCTTAATATTATAAATAAAATAATTTAGGCCTTCTGAATAATAAATATTTGAATAGCCTTGTGTTTTGTATTCTAAGCCATATAATAGTTTAGAATAGACATCATCATTTACTCTTGAAACTTTAAAATTATTAATAGAAGAAAGGTATTTTTCTAATGTTATTTGATAATGGGTATGATAGTCTGTATATTTATAATAATCAGAACCTAAAATCTCTTGTAATAATCTATTAAATTCAGAATCACTAACTGCTGGCTCATTATTTGTTAAGTCTAAAATTGTTAATTTTCTATATTCCTCAGGAACAGAGTTTAACACAGCAATAGAAAATTCCAAAGATTCGGATATAGAATTGTTTGTTGATAATTCAGTTATTAAAGACAAGTCTTGTTCAAGATAAGTTCCTACTTTTGAAATTAAGTTGTTTTTTCCTTTTTTGTATTTTATGTTTCCCATTTCTATATAGTTATTATCAGTAATAGCATCTATCTTTTTTGAAACCGCTATTCTGAACTGATCTTGATCAACATAGTATTCCCCATAATCAAAAAGATCTGATGGAATATTATTGTTCCATTCAAAATATAATCTGTCTAAGCCAAACACCTCTAAAGAATCATTAGTAAAACCGGAGATTCTAGAGCCATCTGGCAAAAGACAAACATTTTCTTTGGCACTCAAATATTCAGTTATTGATTTCTTTTTTTCTTCAAAGACAGATTCACCACATGAAGAAAAGCCATTTTCATTTATTCCATAGTCTTTTAGATGGCAATATGGGCAATAAAATTCTATAATGTTTCTATTAATTTGAAACAAGGTGTATTTATTAAAAGAATCATAATCTAGTTGTAAAATATTAGTATTATATATTCCACTTACATTTTGATTACTATCTGTTTCTATAATTTGCAAAGAAAAGTTAGTGATGTTAGGTTTTAGATTTAAAAGTAATTTGTTATTGGTGATGTTGCTTTTGTTTAGTTTAAGATATCTAGGTACAGAGTTTATTTCTATTATTGAAGATGTTGCATTTACAAATCTGTTCTTTTCAGGTATCTGACTAGATTGAGGATTATCAATAACCAAATATATTGCTTGAGTAGTATCTGATAAATCTAGTTTTAGTTCTAGGGTTTTGTCTTTTGTAATTTCTTGAGAGGAATTGTTAATAACATATGTTCTGCCTTGATTAAAAACATATATTCTTTTTTTCAGATTTAAATTTTCTTTTAAAAAATAATGAGGGATATCTAGAGATTTGTAATTTAATTGAGCATTAAGAGAAAAACCTAAATTTTGGTCAACAGAAGTAAAAAGGGTTATTGTGTCTTGAGATTCTTCTTGTTCAGTATCTGGAAAAACTAAGGGGATTGTTGAATTATCTAATTCCCCTTCTATTCCATTTATTGCAAAAGGCACAACTACAGGGGAGCTTTCATCTTCTGCAACCATAAATGGCAATATTAAGAAAATAAAAAGCATTATCATTATTTTTGAATATTTCATAACTTGTTCACATTTCATAATTGTTTCACATTTAAATTACATATATTATATTATATCTAAATATATATAAACTTTTCATAAATGATCTTGTTGTCCATAAACCCCCTCACTATTTCGATAATTTTCAATAAGTTTCGCTAAGTTTCGCTAAAAGTATTTAAATACTGAAAAACAAGAGTTACTTATAATGTGCCATTAACACAGACACATTAAAATCCCCTATTCCAAAAAAAGCGAGGTGAAATGAAAATGAAGAAATTAAGTTGTCCAGCAAAAAAACTAAGACAATTAGTTTTTGCAATTTTTGTTTACCTTGCTATTCTTGGTACCTTGATATTCACATTATTAAAAATAAGATTTGTAAAATAAATTGGAGGAAGAAAATGAATATAAAAAAAATAACAAATATAATAGTCGCAATATTTGCAATGACTGTATTTTTTATTGCAACAGCTCCTAAGTTGTTTGCAGATAGTTCAATATTAACAACTAGTGGTTCTTATGCCCCTGCAGATATTACATATCAACTAAACATACCTTGTGCAATAGATAGAACAAAGATAATATTGCCTGCTAAAATTCAACTAAACTCTGATGGGCAATATAAAGCCATTTGTAACTCTAGTGCCTATTTTAATGAAGAAACAGAAGTTTATCATTTAAAGAAAAATGAAGGCTATTATCTAGATATAGTAATATTGCCTGAAAAGACAAGCAAAAAGATAAATTTTTCTGAAATTGAAACAATAACATTAGATTTCTATAATCAAGATAATGAAAAGGCATGTTTTACTAAAAAACTAACCAAAGATACAACACAAGAAAATCTGTATGTTGGAAAAATAAGTTATGTTAAAGGAAACGATTCTAAAGAATCTGCTTTAGAGAACATGGAAGGCTTTATTAATTCTTGCGGAATGGATACAACACTTAAATTTGAGGTTAGTGTAGAATCAAAAATAGGTGAAAAATTCACAGCAACAAACTCTGGAAATATAAAATACCTAGTTATTGACTCTGACAATTCAAATATAGTTGCAGAAAACGCAAGAGTCCAAAAACAAGTACAAGTAAGAAAAATGCAATCAAATTCTGAAAACAAAAACATCCAACAAAGAGAATCTATAAATGCCATTAATAAAGCACAGATATCTAAACAACTAACAATTAGAAACAATAATGAATTTTATATGGTTAGAGAAAACAAGGTAAAAAAGATAATGCCAGTTACACAAATGCTTCAAGAAAACAAAATAAATGTTGCAAAGGTAATTGGGGACATAAACCTAGAAACAGTTTCAGAGACACCAACCTATGTTTTTGAAGTCAAAGAACAAAGAAAACTATTTGGGTTTATTCCAATTGGTCACAAAATAACTAAAAAAAGAATATCTGCAATAAAGGAAATTACAGAATAATTTCCTTTTTCTTGTTTTTTTAACAATAAGTAACTTTAAATATAAGATTGCAATATAATATTATTATGTTTTTAAAAAAAATAATGCCTATCTTTATTTTTTTAATAATACTTAATTATAATTTTGCACAAACAATTGATTTTCAAAAAACAGAAATAACACATTACGAATTTGACACCTATAAAATTAAAGATAGCCTTATTGTATCAAACATAAATAACAACCAACTTGTATTTGATATAGTTCCTTGCTATGATGTGATTGTTAAAATTAATAATCACAAAACAGATTCTATTTCTTACAACCTAAACACACTAACCATTAACTTAAATGATAATTTAAAAGATTTAGAAAAGATAAATATAGAAATTATCTATTTGACAGATTACTATACTAATAAAGAAAAAGGCACGTGGATATTAAATTACGGTTCAAGATATAAGGACAAAATTGATGAACTTAAAATAACACTTCCAAAAAATGCAAAAATCCTAGATACTCCAAGTGGTGCTACTGCACAAGTGATTAATAAACAGATAAATCTTTCTTTAAAAGAAATTGCAGAAACTCACATAAATTACGAAACACCAGAATCTTCTTCAGGACCTAATTATTTTGTTATGAGTCTAGTTCTAATAATCGGAATAGTTTCATTTTACTTTGCATATAAGAAAAAACCAAAAGTAAAAAATAAAGCCAAAAGTAAAACTTCAGATTTACTTCTTGGTCTAAACGAAAACGAACAAAAAATAATTAAAGTTGTTATGGAGAAAGAAGGGCAAACACAGAAAGCAATTACTGCAAAAAGCTTTCTACCAAAAGGCACAGTTTCCAGAAATATTAAAAAGCTTTCGGACAAAGGATATATTGAAATAAAGAAATATGGCGTAAGCAACAAGATATTTCTTGGTGAGGTTTTTAATAAAAAATAAGGAGGATAAATATGGATGGTTTTTTAACAAACAACAATATTACTGAACCAGAAATAAAAGATACTCCTGATATTAAAAAGATTAAAAAAATAAAAGAAAAGCCAATAAAAGTAAAGCCAGTAAAAATAAAAGAACCAAAGGCTCCTAGAAAACCTAATGTTCTTAGGGCATTATTAATTGGGCTACTATTATTTGGGTTACTTGCTGGTTCTTTTGTAGCATACGACAAATACAAAAAAGGTGAATTAAATCTAGAAAATATAAAATTTTTAAAATTTCTAGATTTAAATAACTCTAAACAAGAAGACACAAACAGAAATATTGAACCACAAAATATTGATACTAATTTTCCTGATTTAAATAACGATCAAAATAACATGTGACTTTATACTCTTAATTTAGGTCTTACTGGTCTTTTTTGTTTTTTGATAGTAACGGTTAGTGATTCTCTCTTTTTATCTAATTTTCTTTTACTCATAGAGTATCTAAAATTCGAATTGTATTGTCTTCTCTTGCCATTAATATTTGCTTGAGCAGTAAGTTGTTTAAGTGATCTGTGCAAGGCGGGGTTAGCAACCATATCTATCCTAGTAAAACCTTTTGTTCTTATTTTTGCAACAGTATTAATCAGTAATTTCCTGCCAAGACCTCTTGCTTGGTGTTCTTTTCTTATAGCAATTCTACCAATGTATGCACTTTCTTTATCTCCTCTATTAGATATAGAGAAACCAATTATTTTTTTATTTTTATGCAATAGATTAATGTAAACTCCAAATTCTCCTAATTCTTTTAATCCATCATATAGATTTGATTTTAGCAAGTTAAAATATTCATCTTTTTTACAATTTACTAAATTATTAGTATATTCTATTTCATACAATTGATTAATCAGGCTTTCTTTTTTAAGAAATGCAACAACATCTTCTTTGTTGTTTAATATTATGTTTTGATATTTCATAAAAATCTTAAATGCTAAGGGCAGGATTCGAACCTGCGAAGCACTAAGCACCAGATCTTGAGTCTGGCTCCTTTGACCGCTCGGAAACCCTAGCAAGGCTTTTTTATATAATAATTTAAGATATATTTATCGTATATAATTTAGTATAAAAAGAGTTATAAACATTAATTTTCATATAATATATAGCGATTAAATTATGGATAGAAAAAAAAACACAATTATTGCAATAATTTTTACAACATTAGTTATCGGTATTTTTATTTTAGCCTCTATTTACTTAAACAAAAATCCAACTCCCGCAGATAAAATAAACGAACAACTAAGAGCACAAAATGCATCTTGGATTGCAAGAGATTACCCAGATGAGATTATAAATATCCCTATTGTTCAAACACAAGATGATTTTATAGAGGATGCATCAGACATACCAATATTTAATCAAGAAACAAAAAACCAGATTTTCCCAGAACACGAAACATTTACAAAAAAGGCAGAATATAATAATAAATTAACCGCATTTTTATTTCTTAACACATTAGTCACTCGAAATCATAAATTACAAGACAAACTTTCTTGGAAAAAATACATACATAATTTTCAATCACAAGAAGGTTGTGGTGGCTGTAGTGCATTTGCAACAATCTCTGCATTTGAGGCATATGCTAATAAAACAAAAAATTTAAACTTAAATCTTTCTGAACAATATCTAATCTCACATATTAATTTTCAAGGTTGTTCAGGAACTAACACCGAATATTATCTAAGATTAATAACCCTTAATAATTTCAATCCTAATACTGAAAATATAAATGAGTATTTAAAACGAAAAACAAAAAATGAAATATTAAATGAAAAAGGACTCTTAAATAAAGTGAATCCTTGGGGTGTAAGAAAATTACAAACAAAAACACAAATAAGTTTAATGAATGGAGAGGTTCCATTTGGTGTGCCTTTAGAAAGTAAACTTAAATATTTATCTTATGACTCTTGTGAGATTACAAATAATAATAGCGAAACAAAATCAGGAATGAATTTAAAATTATTCCATCAAATTTATAATTATAATTATAGTATATTTGATGAAAACTTTTGCCCAGACCATGGTGATAATAAAGATCTTTTTTTGCCTCAAAAGATATCCGGTATAAACAAATATTTTATAGAAAGCTATTTTAAAATAGACAATTCAGATTGTAAGGAAAATAATTCCCAAACCGTAAAAAATATTAAAGAAGCACTAAAATACTCTCCAATAATTGGGAATACAAATAAATTTTATAACTCTATTAGAGATAATTACAAAGAAGGTGTTTGGGAGAAATTGAATGATGAAAATCACGTGATTTTAATAATAAACAATAAAAAATATATTGTTGGTCATGCAATAGTTATTGTTGGTTGGGGCGTAGACACAACTACCGGAAAAGAATATTGGATAATAAAAAATAGCTGGGGCAAAGGTTGGGGTGATAACGGTTATTTAAATACATGGATTAATGACAAAGATCTAACTATAGAATGCTCTTCATTATATGGTTTTTCAGGAGATGTGATTGTAAAATCAGGTGATCAAATTAACAATTTATTGCCAGTCGTTAGAGAAGAAATCGAACAAGACAAAATTAGAAAACAAGAAATTGAAAAAATAAAACAAGAAAAACTACAAAAGCAACAAGAAATTAAAAATCAAAGACCTCTACTTAATTTTCCTGACGATTTTAATCCACTTAACGATTATTTCCAAAAAAATATAAGTTATTCAGATATGGAAAATATAATAAATAATGACTGCTTAACTATCACTACTTGTTTTTATAATAAATTATACGACTTTTTAAATACTCCTGAAACACAAGATAATAGATTAACTTAAAATCAGTGTTTCTATTTTAGGCAATCAAATAAAAAGAATTAAAAACCATCTATGCCTTTGCCTTTTCTTCTCTTAAACTTAGGGCCACCAAACAAATTTGCAAAGAAACCTGGCTTTTTTAATTTTTTATCTTTTCTGACCACTCTTCTTGGGCAAAATAATCTTTGAAAGAAATTTTGTTCATTTCTTCTTCTTGTATTTCCTACAGAAACTGCCCCTGGTTCTGGTTTTGGGATCCCACCTGTTCCATAATATGCTTCTTGAAGTATCTTATCATGATCTTGTCTTTTCATAAATATTCTCACCTTTTTTAAAAGTAGATATATATGAATAGAAGGATATAAAAATATTATCTAAATCAAACATAGAAATTAGTCTTGTTCTCTAGTGATAATGTATCCAAAAAATAAAAATTAAGGAAAATAACTCATTAATTTATCCCCTTTTGTCCTATCACTTAATTTTATGTATTTATGTAAAAACAAATCGATTGTTTCATTTACTCTTGCATGTCTACATTTGGATAGATTACAGTTTTTAGAGTTAAATACTGTTTTCATAACAACAGCCACGTGCTTCTTAGAAGCCCATATTTTTTTAAAACTAGATTTGTTAATATTTCCAATCTCAAAATTGTTTTCTCCAAGGTGGGGATTACAAAGATAAACATTGCCATCAGTATCTATATTTGCAATCAAACCTAAAAGAATATTCCAGCAAATCCCTGTTTTACTAATACAAGGAGTGTTTTTATTTTTTTTGATACCAGTTATGTTTTCAATTTCTTCTTGTCTAATATCAGTTTCTTTCTTTAATATATTGTATAGTCTTTTTTTCTGATCAGAATTTAATTCAACATCTTGGTATTTTAATTTTCTATTCCTGTAAGTTCTTTCTGGTTCGAAATTATTAACACATCTTAATGCAATGTCTTTAAATCCAAGATTTTTAATGTAGTTATATATTCTTCCAGCAAATAAATAATTTTCTCTACAAATCATTATTTTTGCAGAAACATAGGTGTTTGTATTTTTTGTAAGGCGTAATAAATCTTTTATGTTCTTTTCAAGAATCTCAAATTGATCAGAATCAGCAGGTAATCTTCCAACCATATTATATAATTTTTTAGTATCTGCAAGAATAGAAATAGACACCCAGCTTAACTTTTTAATAAATTTTTTATTATTAAATTTATCAAGATTAACTCCGTTAGTATTCATACCATAATGTAAATTATATTCAGAAACAATCTCATTTAATTTGCCTTTACAAGCAAGCAATGCTTCTCCTCCACCGACTAAAACCACTCCCTTTCCAGAAATGCTTTCAAAGTCAGAAAGCAAGCTTTTTAATTTGGCTTCTGAAATTTCAATGCCATCAGCTATGTTTATTTCATTTCTTTGTTCACTTGAACAGAAGGTGCATTTTCTATTACAATAAGGTGTTGGATTAATGCCAAGCGACCTTGGTCCGATTTTAGAATATAATTTTAAAATCGATTTTTCTAAGTCTTTAGGATTGCTTCTAATTTTCTGAATTAATTCTGTATTTGACTTAACGCCTAATATCTCTTTCAAGATTACAAGTCTTTCTTGTGTAGCATCAATTGATTTTAATGAGCTAAACCCATGATAACTTGTAAGTTCTAATTTTTTCATATATAAAATTCCTGCCTTTTATTTTTCTTAAAAAAATCTAAACTAAAAGCATTCTTTTTTTAAAATTCATGATTCTTAGTTTAAATTTTATCAATTTTCCTTATCAGTCTTTTCATCTGTTTTAAAAAAAGACCAATTCTCATTATTATATATTTTTGGTTGATTATCAATCATTTCTGATTGACTAGCCACTTCTGATTGGTTATCTGTAACTTCTGGTTGACTAGCCATGTCTGAGGAAGGATTTTCCACAACTTCTGGTTGAAGTGGGTTGTTAATAACATCTTTCTTTCTTCTTTGAAACACAAAAACCAAAATAATAATTACAATACACACAACCAAACCAATAATTAGATATATAAACCAACCACTATCTTTTTTATTTTTAGTTTCTGCTTCTTCTGAGTTTTCTGATTCCTCAATTTTTTCTATTTTTTCTTCTGGTATTTCCTCTGTGTTCTGATCTTCACTAACATGTGCGTTTTCATCTGATTCTAGTAATTCCTCGTTTGTTTCTCCAGAACTTATTATGGTCTTTATAAGATTTAATTGAGATTCGGTTACTTGCCTATTTACAGAATACGTAAATTCTGTTGTGTTTTCTGAAGATAAAGTGCTTAAATCAAATTCAATTATTGGATCTTCTTTTATGACATTAAAAGATATTGTAGAATTAATATCTGATGTGGAATTTGCTATTACTTTAGGTATAATTTCAATTACTTTTAAATTTGTTAAATTTTTATCAGAAATGTTCTTTACAGACAATGTTATCTTTGATAGAAATTCTGTTTTCTTTGAAGACAAAACAGTTTTTGTTGTTTCTAATTTTCTCTTAATTTCATATTGGTTACGATTATTTAGGGTATATTTTTCTAAATTAATATCATCATAAGACAAATTATTATCTTCTAAAATTTCTTGAACATTTTCTGGAGATGGGATTTCAATATTTGTTGTTATTGAATTATTAGTAACTATTGGATAGGATTTTGTAGGGCCAGACCCTCCTCCTGATGGTGGAGAAGATTTGGATTCTTCAAATTTAGCAACAACAGTTATGTTATTATTAACATTAGTGTCAGTACGTGGGTTCTGGGTAGAGTTATCACTCCATTTTACAAAATGATAGCTACTATTTGGAATGGCAGTAACAGGCGTGCCATTACCGCCTTTTACAACAGTCTGAGTAGTGGTACCTGAAAGAGTACCACCACTACCTGAAGTGTATTTTAGAGTATAAGTGGTTAATGGGTTCTTTGCAAAGGTTGCTTGAACAGTTATGTTATTATTAACATTAGTGTCGGTACGTGGGTTCTGGGTAGAGTTATCACTCCATTTTACAAAATGATAGCTACTATTTGGAATGGCAGTAACAGGCGTGCCATTACCGCCTTTTACAACAGTCTGAGTAGTGGTACCTGAAAGAGTACCACCACTACCTGAAGTGTATTTTAGAGTATAAGTGGTTGAAGAAACTTGATAAGTCCCGATTACTGTCTCAGAAAGTCCAGAAAATTTATTTTTAACACTAATATTAAAATCATAATCTCCTGCAACTAATGAAGAGCCAGAAGTAATTTGTACTGGAATACTAACACTACTACCTGGAATTATAGAGATTTCTGGAATTGGTGTTATTGTAAAACCTGATGGTAGAGAACTAGCAGAAATCAAAAAATCACTAGTTGAACAAACACTAACATCTCTATTTGTTACATTTAAATTGTATGTTAAGGTGTCACCTAAATTGCCTGCTTGACTTTTAGGAGTTATTGTGACAACAGGTTTTTTTCTTGTACAACTTGGCATTGATAATGTTATGCTTGCATCAAAAGTTGTGTATGACAATCCAGAAGACATATCTGTAACCAGAACATTAAATTCGTATCTTCCTTCAAGCGAAGGATCAGTTGTAATTTGTACAGGTATAGTCACCATTTCTCCAGGATAAAATGACCTTGTAGGGATAGGAGTTGTTGTAAACCCTGTTGGCAAATTAAAATTAAAATTAAAATCACTATTTGAACACATACTGTTATTTTTATTTAATACATTTAAATTATATGAAAATGTATTCCCCGCAACCCCTACTAGACTCCTAGGCAAACTAAAATATGCATGTGGCTTATATTTCACACACTCTTGATAATTATCATTTAAATCTACATAAACCGTTGCTGTGCTTTTTGTTTTTTCCATTAATGTAATTTGAATACCAGTATAAGGATCTGTAAATGTTTGATTAACTAAAAAAGGAGCATCATTAGCAGTTTCTGTTGATGGTACTGCATCAAGCAAATAAGTTTTTTCATAAACATTATTCTCAGGCCCTAATCTTATCATTATTCCATTTACAGCAGGACTTGTAGTTGAATAATTATCAAACACATCGTGAGGCTCTCTATAATCAACATAAATTTGCCTTTTTTGTAAATTTGGATAATTTGGCCTGTATATTTTTAAAAGCTGAGGATTTGTTGTAGGGTTCTCTATAGAAGAAATGGTATATGTTCCTGTTTGAGTAACTGTTATCATATTCTGATATGGAATAAACTGTGTATTTCCAAAACCTGTTTTAAAAAAAGCATTAAAATGTCTTCTTCCAGTTGAAGAGCCCATGGTGTCAAAAACATCTCCATACTCTTTATAAGTACATGATTCTGACAATGTCACATATTCATCTCCACTTTTACACCTATATAAACTTGCATGACTTAAACCAAAATTATGACCCAATTCATGGTTTACATAGCCACTTTTTAATTCTTCATACCAGGATTTTTTATCTAAAACAGCAGCACTTGCTTTTCCAGGGCAACTTGTTGATGATCTTACAACATATAATACATAATCATAATTATTATATCTAAAACCATTTACCGTCGCTAATTGATTAGCTTTATTCGCCCATTCTGCTTTTTTACAAGGATAATTATCATATGGCAAAGTATAATAGCCAAAGACGTCTCCATTTGTGTTAATATCTCCAATAAATTCTACTTGATTGAAACTTACATCTTTAATATATGCGTTTGCAGATAAGGGTCCTGTAAAAACAATCTCTCTTACTTGTTCATGAGTCAAAGGCGGGTCATCTTGAACATTTGCAAAATTAAGTAAAATAACTGCAACTTTTCTACTATCTATTGTTGTAGGTGTAGAATTTGTTTGTGCAGGTAAATTAAAATTATCTGGCTCATCTAAAATATCTACTGACTCATCATCTTCATCTATTAATAATATATCTTTAACTTGCACACCTTTTATTCTTACACTTGTTTTTGGTAAGAATTCATAATCTTCTATTGAACGTAGCTTAAAACTTTCCTGTTTATCAGTAATGACAAAACTCTCTTCTTCAAAATAGCCCTCTTCAAAGTAATCTGCATGATTAATTTCTATAGTCCCTTCAATATCTATTGGCTCTTCTATAAACTCTTTAAGCTCCTCTGGTATTTCCGAAATTAAATCATAATCAAGAATTTGCTTTTTTGCTTCTGTTATATTTTTTTCTTCTAAAAGTTCATAAATTTTATTTTGTCTCTCTTCTGCAATATTTATTAAGTTGCTAACAATTTCTGGCTTTTCGGTCTCTGATGCATTTTCATAAATTTCTTTTGCATCTATTATTGTTTTTGTCATTTCAACTAAATCTGTTGGTATTTGAGAAGGCAAAACATTATCTGCTTGCCCTTTTTTTATTGAGTATCTTGATTGAAATAACATTAGAAATACAACTATAACTAAAATAAGTATCACTATAAACCAAAAAACTTTATTTTTATCTATTTTCTTTTTCATGGTTAAAGCCAAAAACTATTTACTAAATAAAGGAAACAAATTATATTTAATTATATCTATTTGGTCATTCCAAAATTATTTTTTATTAGAATAAGCGCAGAGGCTGGGATTTGAACCCAGGTAGTCTTTCGACTCTAGCTTAGCAGGCTAGCGCGTTTGACCACTCCGCCACCTCTGCATTAATCTATTATCACGAATTCATATAAATTGATATCGCAGTTATCTGCAATATCTTTCCTTCAATCTTTAAGAATCCGACAATATATTTAATATTAAAAAGCTATATAAAACCATATTACTTGTGTTTTTTTCTATTTAAATATATTTCTGTATATAATATATATGTATATATCATAACAAAATAATCTATTTTGTGTGGCTAATTATGAAGATAAAAGAAAGAATAGTTGTTGAGCTTAAGAATATCTATAAAATATATAGCATGGGCTCTGCTTCTAGTGTTCATGCACTTGATGGGGTAGACTTAAAAATAAAACAAGGAGAATTAATAGCAATCATGGGTCCAAGTGGCTCTGGCAAATCAACAATGATGCATATTATCGGTGCTCTCGATCTGCCTAGCAAAGGAAAGCTATACCTTGATGGAATAGATATTTCAAACCTAGAAGAAGATAAGCTTGCAGAAATTAGAGGTAAAAAAATTGGCTTTGTTTTTCAAAATTTTAATCTTATTCCAACTCTAACTGCCTTAGAAAATGTAATGCTACCTTTGTTATTTCAAGAAAGCGATACAACCATAAAAAACCAAGAAAAACGCTGTAAAGCACTTTTAGGTCTTGTTGGCCTTGGAGATAGAATAACACACAAACCAACAGAGTTATCTGGTGGACAACAACAAAGAGTAGCAATAGCTAGAGCACTTGTTAATGATCCAGAGATTATTCTAGCAGATGAACCAACAGGAGCACTTGATTCAAAATCAAGCCTAGAAATCATGGATCTTTTAAAAGACCTAAACAAAAACGGAAAAACAGTAATATTAATAACACACGATAAAAACGTAGCAAACATTGCAAAAAGACAAATACATCTAAAAGATGGAAAAATAGAAGAAGACATAAAAACCAAATAGATAAAAAATGATTCAGAAAATCAAATTTGTTCTGGGAAATATACAAAGAAGAAAACTTCGAAATTGGCTAACCATACTTGGAATTGTTGTTGGAGTAATTGCAATTGTTTCTCTAATATCTTTATCAGAAGGACTAAAAAACACTATAAATGAAAAATATGATAGTCTTGGAGCAAATAAAATAACAATAACCTCTAAATATATGGACTTTGGTGGAGGACAAAGCTCTAAAGGCTTAACAGACGAAGATATTAGATCTATTAAAAAGATAAGTGATGTTGAAATTGTAAGCGGATCAATAAATGGGGTGTTAGAAACAAAATATGCTCAAAAAACACTAATGCTTTCCTATGTGTCCTATGATGCAGAAAACTTCAAAGAAATATTATCACAAAGCAATCTTGAAATTGAAAGCGGAGACTATATTTCTGATGAGAAAACAAAAGCAATAGTTGTTGGTTACAATTTTATAAACCCAGAGAAATCAAAAGATCTTTTTGGAAAAACACTAACAATTGGAAAGAAAATAAAGATTGATGGTAGCGATTATACAGTAATTGGCGTTCTTAAAAAAACAGGAGATGCTAGGAATGACAATCAAATCTATATGTCAAATGAAAACTTAAAAGAACTAACAAACACAGAAACCTACGATTCTATATTTGCAATTGTCAAATCAGGAAAAGATATAGAAAACACTGCAAAAAGAATAGAGATTAGACTTGAAAAAGACAGGGGTTCAAAAGATGTTATTGTTACTTCTCCAATCCAAGAATCAAAAAACAGAGAAGAAACTTTAGGAATAGTAACAATCGTTGTTGTGGGCATTGCTTGTATTTCTTTATTGGTTGGAGGAGTTGGAATACTTAACTCAATGTATACCTCTGTATTTGAGAGAAAAAAAGAAATTGGAGTATTAAAAGCAATAGGAGCTAAAAAAAGAGACATATTATTGATGTTTTTATTAGAGTCTGGAATCATTGGCTTACTTGGAGGAATAATTGGTGTGATATTGGGGTTTAGCTTGGCTTACTTAGTTAAAATAATTGCAGCATACATAGATATTACAATAAATATCTCAATAACTTTACAAATAATAATTATCGCACTTGGATTTTCCTTTCTGATTGGAGTAATTTCAGGAATGATACCAGCATATCTTGCATCAAGCCAAGAGCCTGTTGATGCATTAAGAGAAGAATAAATAATTTTAAAAAACAAAAGGTGAGATTAAAAATGAAAACAAAAAACATAATTATTCTGCTGTTTACTGTTATTTTACTTAATGGTGTATGTGCAGCAAACACAGACTATGACACTATAAACTTAGTTGCAGACACTTACAACTACAGTCCTGTTCCTGTAATGCCAGGACAAGAATTTGAATTGTGGATACAATTAACAAACAACAGCAACAGCATTGCTGAGAACATAACCTATCTATTAGATCTGGAATATCCTTTTGAAATTTCAGACTTTAATAACACAACGCAAACAATATCTAGATTGTCTCCATATCAATCAACAATAATCAAATACAAATTAAAAACAGACCTAAAAACACAAGATGGAACATACGAACTAAATTTTAAATATAGAGTGAAAAATAGCGAAATATACAATCTAAAAAAATACAAAATTGATGTGGCTTCAAAAACCTCTGTTCTTGAAGTTACAAAAACCGCGCTTTCTGATTTGTCGATTGGTGCAGATGGCACACTAAAGATAACTATCAGTAACCTTAGTGCCAGAGCAGTAAGAGATGTATTTGTAACACTTGAAGACTCAATAGGAGATTACATTTCTGTTCTTGATCTTAAAACACAATATATAGATCACATAAATGCAAACTCAGAAATTATAGCAACATACAAGATAAATGTTGCAAAAACAGTAACACAAACAAGCTATTCTCTTCCACTTACAGTGAAATACACAAGCACTTCAGGAATTGACACAATAACTAGAGATATAGGTATAAAGATAAATGATAATCCAAAGATGGTTCTAAACATCATAAATGTTGGTGCAAACAATAACAATAAAATTTACATTGGAAACAAAGAAAAGATAGAGCTTGAAATTTACAATGTAGGAAACATTGATGCAGAAGCAGTTTATGCAGAAATGACAAGCACAATCTCTTTTGAACAACCTAAATATTTTGTTGGGGCAATTGAGAAAGACAACTATGATTCTGTAATTTTGGAATTTAATACAAAAAGAGACATTAAGCCAGGAAGCTACCCAATACAAATAACAATAAAATACAAAGACGCATCATTAAAGGAACAAGAGATAACAAAAGGCATAACTGTAGATGTTGTAAAAAATCCACAAAACAAATCTTTCTTTTCAGGAGTTTTTAGCTTCTTGATTGGTGTTATTGTGTTTGTAATAATTTTAGCACTAATAATACTATTCCTAAGATGGGCAAATAAAGCAATATTAAAACCAGCATATGGTGGTTTAATAGAAAAGATTTTCAAAAGAAAGAAAAAATGATTTCAGAAAAATATAAGTCATTGATTAATCTCACCATAAAGAGCATACAGAGAAAGAAGTTAAGATCAGCCTTAACTATTCTTTCTGTAATTATAGGTATTGCTTCTGTAGTAGCCTTAGTTATTTTAAGCGAAGGATTGATTTCTGCAGTTACTGAGCAATTTGATAAAATGGGCGCTAATTCTATAATGATATTGCCTACTAACTTTGGAAGTAACCCACACACAACAGGAAGAGTATCAAAAGATTCTATGTTAAATATGAAAGATGCAGATAATCTTTCTAAACTTGCAGAAATAGAAGACACCTTCCCTATAATGCTTTTTACTGCTAGAGGAGAATATAAAAACGAAGAACAGTTTGTTTATGTTTCGACTATTCCTTCTGATCGTCTAGACTCTTTTATAGATTATGTAGGTATTAAAATAAAAGAAGGCAAAAGCTTTGATGGAAAAGAAGGTCATTTTGCTGTTGTAGGTCCAAATTTTACAAAAACATATAAAAGAGAAATAAAGGTTGGAGACACAATAAAACTAAATGGTGTAAGTTTTAAAATATGTGGAATATTAGATGCAATTGGAATGGAAGAATATGATGCCACCATTTATATTGATAGAAAAGCAGGTCTTGAAGTTAACAACTATGGGGAAACTGTAAATTATATAATACTCAAATCAAAGATAGATGCAGATGCTAGATTAGTAGTTAAAAAAGCAGAAAAAGTACTTAGTAGGAATAGAAAAGAAGACACATTTATAGTTATTAGTGCAGAGTCTTTTTTAAATTTGATTAAAATAGTCCTTAATATTATGAGATCTATTCTTATTGCAATTGCAGGAATCTCTTTAATTGTAGCATCCCTTGGTATTGCAAACTCAGTATTTACTTCTGTTCTAGAAAGGACAAGAGAGATTGGCATATTAAAATCAATAGGTGCAAGAATAAATGATATTGTTTTTATATTTGTATTTGAATCTGTATTATTAACTGTTATTGGTGGAATAATTGGTTTTTTTGTGGGTATAGGCATAGCAAAGATAATTATTATCTATGCAGCAAGTAAAAACTTTACAATGCTTGCTATTAACATAACCCCTTGGCTTGTAATCTCAATCTTATTATTATCTTTGGTTGTAGGTGTTATTTCTGGGTTATTCCCTGCTAGGGCTGCAGCAAAGATGAATGTTGTTGATGCTTTAAGGAAGCAATAAGACCATTTATAAATATTTCTTAGATAAAATATAATATAGACCTTTACAATATTTCATTAATGCTTCTATAGCTCAGTGGTAGAGCGCTGGTCTTGTAAACCGGAGGTCGAGGGTTCAAATCCCCCTAGAAGCTTTTAACTAAAATTAGTCAAATACTTTTTCTACAAGCCTTTTATATTCTTTGTACATTTGAGTATCAGAGATTTCAGAAATTTGCTCAAGAACACCGCGATAATAAATTTGTTGAGTGTCTTTTCCTACCTTAAAATGACTGAATGTCTTCTCTTCGCCATATTTTTCCATATCCCTATAGATGTCTCTTATATTTGATAATTTGTCTGCACATTTTAAAAGCTTAGTTTCCTTTGAAGCTGTCTTTAAATGTTCTATGCTTTCGGTTTTTCTTTCAAGCCAAGTCTTTGATTTATCTCTTTCTGTTATAGACATTACAAGATATGTTACTCTTTCTCCAAATTCTTTCCTTAATTCGTTTTCTGTTACACCCGTATGCTCTATATCTTCAACAACATCGTGGAGAAATCCAGCAACAATAAGGTCTTCATCAATAATATCATTTTTATAAAGAATAGAAACCACATCCATAAGATGCACAAAATAAGGACAATTATTTGTCTTTCTTTTCTGGGTTTTATGTTTTTCGTAAGCAAAAACCATTGCTTTTTCTATTTTATCCATATTTCTCCTCATTTCTTTCTTGTAATTTCCAATATATTATAACCTGGATTTGATATATCTGGTTTGATTTCTATCATATAAGATTTAGCTACACCTTTCCCTAAATAACTTTCTAACATTCTATAAACAGTAGGAATGAGCCTTTGTGTCTGAGCATAATTTCTTTGTAATTGTCTTAATTTAGACTTTTCTACCTTTAACTCTGATTCTGTAAAGTCAAAAGGTCTTTCATTAATATAGTGCTTGTTATTTTCTAAATAATTTTTTATCACACTATCAGAAAGTAATTGTATCTTTGCTACACCATTTGGTTTAAGCATAAGAGAACATAAAAAACAATTATATGCAATATAAGAGGTATGTATTCCTACACTCATTGGTGCTGCAACAACATCATAATTATTTCTTAATGTTTCAATTAATTTTTTATGTGCAGGATTTTTAATATCAATTTCTTCGAGATTAAGATTCATAGAGTAATCTTTGTGTACAACTTTCTTTGCTTTATTAGATAACATTTTAGTTATGCCCATGGTTTCTATCTTTGGATTTATCTTTTTAGCATATAAATGATTCTTAAGTTCTATTAATTCTTCACCAATACCTGCACCAATAACTAATATTTTTGGCTTTTTATTCTTAGATGGAAAATTATTAACAAGATCAGAATACAGATAATTATTATAAAATCTTTTTTTAGTTCCGATATTGTTTCCCCAAACAGATGTTTCAAGGCGCCCTTCCCTAATATCTAGATTATGATTAGCTGGTTTTCTAATCTTCCCAAAACTCTTATTCGTAATTTTTCTTTTAGGTCTTGGATTATAAAATTTTGGCATAACTTGTCTTCTCCATAAATTATATACTTAAAACCATTTTATAAACATTACTTAGTCTAATTATTATTATGTTGTCTGTTATTTTGTATAGTCTAATAAGCATACTTATAATCAGCACAATTTCTATTATTGGAATAACTGTTTTTTTTACAAATGAAAAGAAATTACCAAATATTCTCTTATTTTTAATCAGCTTTTCTGCAGGGGCTTTACTCGGAGATGCTTTTATTCATCTTTTGCCTGAGGCCATGGATTCAGGAATTAACCATGTGCCAATAGCTGTAATTTCAGGAATATTAGCGTTCTTTGTTTTAGAGAAATTTGTACAATGGAGACATTGTCATCAGCCAACATCTAAAGAACATCCTCACCCATTAGCAACCATGAATCTTGTAGGGGATGCATTCCATAATTTTCTTGATGGAGTGATAATAGCCACTAGCTATGTTGTTAGTATTCCTCTTGGTATCGCAACAACCGTTGCTGTTCTTTTACATGAGATCCCACAAGAGATTGGAGATTTTGGAGTTTTAGTTTATGCTGGTTACTCTAAAAAGAAAGCATTGCTAATGAACTTTATTATTTCTCTTACTGCTCTTCTAGGGGGAATTGTGGGATTATTATTAAGCAAAAGCATAACTTCTTTTTCTGGGATAATGATTGCTTTTACAGCAGGTGGCTTTATTTATATAGCGACAGCTGACCTAATACCTGAGATGAAGAAAGAGACAAATTTTAAAAAAACAAGCATTCAACTTATTGGTTTGTTGCTTGGTATTGGGGTTATGCTGTTGATGATATTATTGGAGTAAAAATATGGAAAACAAAGTGAATAAAATTAAAGAACACTTAAAAAATAATTTCTACAAATATTGGGCAGCAGGTATTTTTTTATTATTAATAATTATTGGTGCATTGTTAATATTTAAAAGCCCTACTTTGTTTTGGGATGAAGGGGTATATATAAATAATGCAAAATACATCTACTCTCTCGGAGAACAATCAACATATGAAAGTATTAGACCTCCACTTTTTCCAATAATTATTGGCTTATCTATACCTCTAGGCATAGATATTTTAATATTTTCAAAGATTTTTATATTTTTGTGCTTTTTACTAGGAATCTTGGCCATTTATTTAATATCTGAAAAAATACAAAAAAGCTCAGGCGTATTTTCTGCAATATCATTATTTACCTGCTCTTTAATTGTGTTTGTTTTACCACACATACTTACTGATTTTATTGTTTTAACATTTATGCTTATTGCTTTTTATTTTTATATAAATAAAAAATATTTTCTATCTGGGTTATTTTGTGGGGTGTCTGTACTTTTAAGATTTCCTTCTGGTTTATTATTCATAATATTAGGACTGTTTTTATTTGAAAAAGACATAAAAAAAGCAATAAAAAACATATTGATCTTTGCTTCTGGATTTTTAATTCTTATAGTGCCTTATCTTATTAGTAATAAAATCTTTTTTGGGTCTTTTCTAAAACCAATAATTAATGCACAATTGATAGTTGCACAAGGAGGATCTAATTTCTTAGGCACTGCTTGGTTTTTTATAAAGGTTCTAATAAGTCAAAATCTTATTTTGATTTTTATAATCTTGTTTATTATCCTTGTATTATCTAAAAAAATGAAAGATAAAAATCATTACTTATTGTTAACTTTAGTTGTTGCATATTTTATATATTTTGCTCAACTACCACACTATGAAGACAGATATATCTTATTACTTATTCCTTTTGGAGCAATAATTACCGGAATTGTAATATCTTATTTCTTGAATAAAATTTCTAATATAAAATTAAAACATTTTGTCGGTATAGCAACATTGATCTTTTTGCTAATTTTTGTGATATTTATTCTTTTAATTAGCAAAAATATATATAATATTAGCAATGGAAAAACAGAAATAAAGTTTCTTAAAGAAATTGGAGAAATAAATACAGAAAGGCTGTTTATCTACGACCCGATTACAGGAATATATTTTAATAAAAAACTAAATTGTATTGTAAATCCATACTATACAAATAAATTTATAGAGCGCTATCCTGATGTAAATTATATGGTGCTTTCAGAGAAGCTATTTGATTGTAATAATGTAGTTTGTATGGACTGTGATGGTGCTGATCAATGCTTAGAAGAAGAAAAACTTAAAGAAACACTAAATAGGGAATGGGAAATTATAAAATCAGAAAAGCTATATGGTTTTAATTATTATATTTATTCTAAAAAATAGATATATAAATAAATCTAGCCCATATATATTTTAGAGAAAATAATGAAAACAATAAAAGATAGGTTATTTGTGTTATTTTTGTTATCTATTGCGATATTTATCTTTATTTTATTAATTAGTAGTTATTCTATTTTTGTTTTAATAATTGGAATGCTTGCACTTTATTTTGCAATATTGTTTTTACTTGTTTTTTTTATGTATCCTAAAACATCAAAAAGACAAAATATTCCGAAAGTATATCCAAATGTAGCAGTAGTAACTTATGCATTCAATAATTGGAAACCAATTGAAGAAACTATAAAAAATCTTTTAAAACTAAAATATCCTAAACCACTTGATATTTATGTAATTACAGATGGTTCTTGTGATTTCCTTAAAAAATATCCAATAAAAATCATCACTATACCAAAAAAATACTTTAAAAACAGACTAAATGTAAAAGCAACAATAATGAATATCGGACTTAAAAAAATAAACACAGATTATTTCTTTTGTGTAGATGGTGACACCATCCCAAAACCAGATGCTCTAATGAAAATGATTCCTTTCTTAGAAGAAAAAGGAGTTGTTGTGGTAAATGGTTTTTTAGTCCCATCTAATAATGATAATCTAATATCAAAAATTCAAACTATAGAGTATAACTTTAGCTGGGGACTATTTCAAAGAATCATGGGAGCAATGGATTCTATTTCTGTTGCTGTTGGAGGAATGTGCTTAATACAAAAAAAAGCATTTCATGAAGTTGGTGGATATGATGAAAATAATGTTACAGAAGATAGAGAGTTAGTTTATAGACTAAGAGAAAAAGGATATAAATTTAGGTTCTCTGAAGAATCTAGGGGCTACACAGAAGTTCCAACCACACACAAACAGTTGATAAAACAAAGATTAAGATGGTATTATGGAGAGATAGATACTGCTACAAAACATAGAAAATTCTATCTAAATAAAAAATATAATATGTATGGATTATTTATTTTGCCATATACTTTATTTATGCAAATTATATCTATTGCTATATTATTTAGATTAGTTCATTTTATTTATAAAAAATATGTTGTTTTTTACTACCATCTTTTAGTTCAGATGATTAAACAATCATATTTTACAAAACTACCATTTATATTTCCAAATTATTTACCTTCAACAACGTTCTTTTGGCTGATTATTTTTGTAATATCTATGTTTTTGATATATGTGGGTTTTACACATAGTAAATTTAATTTAAAACCAAAATATTATTTTGCATTTTTTATATATCTGTTTTTTTATAATCTTTATTTAGGAGTTATATATTTAATTGCAATGATACAAAATATTATAGGTGATTTTAAATGGGAAAAGAGCTAAACGAAAAATTTAATAAAAATATATTTATTGCAGCAATATTAATTGTTCTGATCGTATTTATTGTTGGATTTTTCACCATCACAATATATGATAATAAAAAAAGAACAGGGCTTATGGATGAATTTAATATACTTAACCAACAGACTGGATTAGATGAAATATATGAAATCTATTTAAAAGAAAATCCAGAGAAGAAATGTGAAATATTAAAAAGCCAACTAAATTCTATGTTAAATACAAATAATAAATTATATATTAAACTTAAACAATATAATGAAAATGCAATAGTAAGCACAGACAATGTAATAAAATACCAATTTGTGATAACAAACATTAAATTATGGTTACAATACAATAAATTAAAGGATGAATGTGATTCAAACATCAATGTTATGCTTTATTTCTATCCAGAAATCTTTGAAGACACACCAAAAAAATCAGAATTAGACGCAAAAACAATAATCTTTGAAAACAAATTAAGAAGCATAATGACAAATTGCGACTATTTGTCTATTGCTTTACCAGATAAAAGTGATATAGAAATTATAAACCTTATAAAACAGGAATATTCTATTATTGATTCGCCATCAGCTTTAATAAATGGCAAAGTTTATTATAATTTAGATTTAACAACTGACTTTTATGAAGAAATAAACTGTAAGGAATAAATATGAAAATACTAATAACAATACCATGCTATAACGAAGGAAGAAAACTAGAAAAAAACATAACTAAACTTAATAACTTTCTTTCTAAAAACCTTAAAGAACCATACTTGATTGATATTGCAGACAATAACTCCAAAGACAACACTAAAGATATTGCAAAAAAACTAGAGAAGAAATATCCTACAGTAAAATATACTTTTGTCAAAGAACAAGGAAAAGGATTAGCTATCAAGTATTCTTGGAATAATACCGGCAAAGACTATGATGTCTTGTCCTTTATGGATGCTGATCTTGCAACAGGAATAGATGCTTTCCCTGGAATGATAAAAAAGATAACTAAAGATAACTATGATTTAGTCTACGGGAGTAGATATCATCCTAAATCTAACACCAAAAGGACCATTGGAAGATATATAATAAGCAAGGGCTATCTTTTTCTACAAAAGATAATACTAGGTACTTCTTTTACAGATACACAATGTGGCTTTAAAGCCATAAAGAAAAAAGCATATTTCCAGATAAAAGACCTTTTCTTGAAGAAAAGACTTTCTGGAGACAAGAACAATATGTTCTTTGATACTGAGCTTCTGGTTTTAGCAAAATACAAGGGACAAAAGATTATTGATTATCCTGTTACTTGGAAAGAACAAAAAGAAACAAGCGTTAAGATCTTTAAGTACTCTATTCTTTTCTTAAGATATCTTTTCTATTTTAGAAAAGAAATAAAAAGAAAAAAAAACTAATTTTTTGCTTTTGCTTTTTCTAAAAAATTTGTTATTGGGATAATGATAAAAGAAAACAAACTAAATGCCAAAACCATTAACCAATCTTTTAAAGATAAAGCCACAACATTAAAAGCATCTTGCATAAATGGATTGTATATTAAAAACACATGTAATGCCAAAACTAAAATAATGCTTACAATTAACATGTTGTTTGAGAATAGCTTCTTTAATTTAAAAGAACCTTCAGAATTACAAGCAAATGCAAAGATTAGTTCAAAGAAAACAATGCCTGTTAGTAATAAAGTCCTAGCATAAGATGGCTGACTAATATCAAAAGTATTGATACCCAAACTTGCATCAATATGAAGACCATAAGAAAACAAGATTATTTCCCCTATTATCTTAACAACCAAAGCAACAATAATAAAAGTTGTAAAAGACTTAAAGGCATTACCATCTTGCTTGTTTGGCTTTCTTAACATTATATCTTTTGTTGCTGGTTTTCTACCTAGAGCAATTGCAGGCAAAGAGTCTGTTACAAGATTAATCCAAAGTATCTGTAATGCTAGTAAAGGTATAGGGAAAGCCAGAATTGCAAGTATTGCTACAATAATTAATAAATCAAAATTTACTGCAAGCATATACTTGACAAACAACAAAATATTGTCATATATTCTCCTACCCTCCTTAATTGCAGAAATTATGCTTGAGTAATTGTCGTCTTTTAGGACAACATCAGCAACCTCTTTAGTGGCTTCTGTTCCTTTGATACCCATGGCTATGCCAATATCTGCTTTCTTTAAAGCAGGAGCATCATTAACGCCATCACCTGTTACTGCTACAACTTCTCCTGATTTTTGTAAAAGATCAACTATTCTGTATTTGTGATTTGGCTTTGCTCTTGCAAAGATGTCTGTTTTATAGATTAATTCTGTTGCCTCTTTATCAGACATAGAATCCAAAACATTAGCAGAAACTGCTTGAGGATTTTTAAAACCTATTTTTTCTGCTATGGCTTTAGCAGTTAATGGATTATCGCCAGTTATAATCTTAGTAACAATCCCCGCTTTTCTTGCAATACTTAGTGCTTCTTTAATATCTGGTCGTGGCGGGTCCATCATTCCAACAATACCAACAAAAATAAAATTTTCTTCTTTTTTATCTTTAATATTCTTTATTGGCCTATAGGCAAAAGCTAATACCCTTAGAGCCTCACAAGAATATCTTTCTTCAAAATCCTTAAATTTTTTAATGTCTCTTTCAGTTATATTTCTTACTTTGCCTTTTTCTAAAACCCTATCACATTTGTTTATGACTTCTTCAAATGCGCCTTTTGTAAAAATCTCATAACTTCCTTCTATCTCATGAATCGTTGACATCATTTGTCTTTGAGAAGAAAAAGGGATCTCATCTATAAATTTGTAATTGTTTGTTATTTGGGCTTTTTTTGCTAGTATCTTTAAAGCAATCTCTGTAGGGTCTCCAAAGATTTGTTTTTCAATTTCTGCATTGTTACAGTTGTTTGCAATATCTATGAGCTTATGTGCATCAATATTATCAATTTCTTCTATATCTGTAGAGTGATAACCAGAACTTAATATTTCTTTTTCATAATTGAAAGTATAAACTTTCTCAACATTCATTTCATTTAAAGTAAGAGTGCCTGTCTTGTCTGAGCAAATAACTGTTGTTGCACCAAGTGTTTCTATTGAACTTAATTTCTTAACAATTGCGTTCTTTTTAAACATTAATTGCACGCCACTTGCTAAAGTAAGAGTCATAACTATTGGTAAGCCCTCAGGTATTGCTGAAATTGCAAGAGAAACAGAAATTAAAAAAATAGCTAATACTCCTTCTCCTCTTAACAGCCCCAAAACAAAAATAATCACAAAACTTACTATAAGGATATATATTAAAATCTTAGATAGCTTATCTATCTGAACAGAAAGATGAGTCTTTACATTTTCTTCTTTTGAAACAAGATTTACAATCTTTCCAAACTCTGTGTTTATTCCTGTTTTTTCAACAATTGCTAGACCTTTGCCACTCGCTATTGTGGTTCCAGAAAATAATTTGTTTTTACCTTCCTCTTTACTTGTAATATCTTTTGAAACAGGAACGCTTTCTCCACTTAAGACCGACTCATCAACAACTAAAGAATAATTTTCAAGAATTTTTAGGTCTGCAGGAACCTTATCACCCTCATACACATAAACTATATCTCCTGGAACCAAGTCTTCAGAATTAATTTCTTGTTTTTTACCATCTCTAAGAACAAGAGTTGTTTTTACTAGCATTTTCTTTAAAGAATCAACAGCTCTGTCTGCTTTATATTCTTGAGCAAAACCTATTAGGCCATTAACCACTATAATAATAAGAACCAAAACAAACTCTAGGGTATCTCCCATAAACAAAAAAATAAAAGCACATATCAAAAGAATAATAATAATTAATGATGTAAACTGGGAAATGAGTATCTTAAGAACTGTATTTTCTTTTTTAACCTCTATTTTATTATGCCCATATTTTTTAATAAGAAGCTCTGCTTCTGAAGTGGTCAAGCCATTATTTATATTTGTTTGTTGCATAATATTAAATATATTTTAGATTGTTTTATAAATATTATCTAAGAATTATATATAGGAGGTTTTTAGATGATAAAACTAATAATATTTGATTTGTGGAAAACTTTAGCATACAGAGATGTAAATTATAGTAGTACTACAAAAATGCTTGAAGTTACAAAAGCGGATATCCCTAAAGATAAATTTGTAAAAATGTTTGAAGAATCATTACAAACTAAAAGATGGAGAAAAGAATATCTTGCATATAAGTTGCTTTGTAAGAACATGGGACTTAAGACAACAAAAGAAAATATAGAATTATTAATGAAAATTAGAAAAGATGCTGAAAAGAAAACTAAGTTATATGATCACAGCATAAAATTATTAAAACAACTTAGAGAGCAAGGGTATAAAACTGCATTAATATCTAACGCTAGTGTTTTTGCAATAAAGGAAATTAAAAAAACTAAGCTTTTAGATTATATTGATTATCCTATATTCTCGTTTAATGTTGGAGTCATTAAACCAAATAAAAAGATATATCTGGAAGCACTAAAAACAGCTAAATGTAAGCCACAAGAAGCATTAATGATTGGAGACAAACTTATTGATGATGTGTTACCTCCAAGAAAATTAGGAATGAATGCTTTACATTATAAAGGGAACTACGAAGAACTTAAAAAAGGGCTAAAGAAATTTAAGATAATTGTAAAATAATCCTAATAATCATGACCTGGGCAAAGAATTTCAAAATCTAGATCTGCCAACATATCTAAGGACTTTTCCATTTTCTTTGGCTCTGAACTTGGAAGATCTACTCTGCCATGACCATCATAGAAAAGAGTGTCTCCTGAGTAAAGTATCTTCTTTGCAGAATCAAAAATACATATAGAACCACAAGTGTGTCCTGGTGTGTGGAGTATCTGATATCTTTTTGGAAGCTTAAGTCTTGCTACACTAATTAACTTTGGAGTGAATTTTTTGACAATTACTGGATTTAGAATTGCACCCTCTTTATTCTTCTCTAAGAATTTAATTTCGTCTTTGTGAGCATAAAATTTTGCTTTTGGGAACAGATTAAAGTTTCCAATGTGGTCATAGTGAAGATGAGTAAAGACAACTGTCTTTATTGTTGCAGGATCTACAATACTAGTCAATTCTCTTTCAATCATTGCTCTTTCCAAGTAATTTCCTGCATCTATGACTAGATTTAGGGGTTTTATGTAATACATGTTAGAATCACATGCAATCTTATATACTTCATCATTTATTTTTTGTAACATTTTATATTGCTCCTTTTTAATTAATGTGTAAACCAAAAATTAAATATTTTGTTTCCGTTTTCTGTTTTTATGGAATCTAATCTGCAAAAACCAAATCTTTCAAACTGAATAATATCTCCAACCTTTATAGTTTCTATGTTTTTCTCTGCTAGGCCTCTTATAAGCTTATGGTCAGGGAAAAAAATGGTTGCTTGAATTGTTTGAGTATTATCTTTTGGAAGATAATGTATTATCTTCTTTTCTCCAGAAAAGTTCTTGAAAGACAAATAATCCTCTGAGTGGAATTTGCCAGTCTTTGTTTTTGCATCATAGATAAAATTAATATTGTCCATTAACCTTACAAGAATTTTGTCTTTAAAAGAATCTATATCTTCTTTTTCAAGAAGATACAAGCCATTTGTTTTAAAATCTCTTTTGCCAAGAGAAAGAGCAGGGTGCATCTCTAAGAAAAATGTTCTTTCCTTGTCGCCTTCTATCTTTATCTCTACTGGCTCTTTAATAAAGAAAAATCTCTTAGAGGAATCATTTAATATTCTTTTATTATATTTGATTAAGGTATCCCATGTTAAAGTTGAGCCTGCTGCTTTTGTTATTCCACTTTCAACAACTAATTGCTTTATGGCCTCAGGAGTAAAGCCTCTCCTCTTTAATGCCCTTAAGGTTGGAAGAGATGGATCGTCCCAGCCTATCAGTTCTCCTGAATTTACTTTTTCCCTTATTACTCTGCCACTTGATTCCATGCCTTCTAGATTAAATCTTGAAAATTCATAAGTATAAGTGTCATAAAGACCTAAAATGTTTCTAATATAATGATGAAGCTCACTAGCCATCTCAAACTCAACTGTTCTAAATCTATGAGTAATATTGAAATAACCGTCCATAATTGGATTTTGGAAATCATACATTGGATAAATATTGTATTTGTTTCCTATTCTCGGGTGTGGCTTATCTATTCTTCTAAATATTGTTGGGTCTCTCATCCTTGTGTTTTTATGAGACATATCTATCTTTAGGCGAAGAACTGCTTTGCCTTCTGAATAACTTGGTAGTTCTTTCCAGTATTTTAGGTTTTCAGCAATTGTGTGATTTCTACAAGCACACTCCTCTTTTTTATTTCTTTTTTCACTTGTAACTTCTGCTGAACAAAAGCACATGTATGCCTTGTCTTCTTTTATAAGCTTCTCAGCATAAGAAACAAAAAGGTCAATGTAATCAGAAGCATACTGAACGCCATCCCATTTAACACCTAGCCAGCCAATATCTTCAAGCATGATATCATAAAACTCAGGTAAAACATTTTCTGGGTTTGTGTCTTCAAATCTTAAGTAAAATTTGCCATTGTATTTTTCAGATAAGAGATAATTTAATAGAATTGCTTTTGCATGACCTATATGATAATATTTCTCTGGGCTCGGAGGAAAAGCACTAATTACTTTATCTCCTTTTTTGATGTTTAAAAATGCAAAAATGTCTCTTTCTACCTTGTCTTTTTTTTCAAAAAAGTCAGGGTTTAATTTTTCAAGCTCTTGCTTTTGTTTCTCTAAATCTAAAGAGTTGATTTCGGCAACAAGATTGTCCAAGATTTCGTGCAATTCTTTTTGCTTTGTTTTATATTCTGGAATGTTTGCAAGCACACTACCAAATACAAACTTCTTATTTGCCTTGCCCTTATATTTAACAGCATTCTCTAAAACTAACTGTCTTATGTTATTATTTGACATATTTATCAGGTTATTTACGGGTACGCTTCTTTAATCAATTGCTCTTTTCCTTTCATTTTCTCTCTAATTGGAGAGAGTAGTTTGTCTATTTCAATTGCTACACCATCCTTCAAATCCATTGGATGAAGTTGCTTTGAAACAAATGCTTTTTCTAATTCATCGGCGGTTTTAAATTTTAATGGACCACCCCACTTCTCTGGTCTATTAATTATGAAATCTTCGTTATTGTCTTGCTTCTGAGTCATAATTATGGTTTTTGCAAAATCCATTATACCATTATTAGAATCACCCTCTGGACAATATGCAGATTTTAATTTATCTTGGATTGTTTTTAGATCATCAAGCAAATCAATCTTTGAATTTTGAACAGAAGAAGACATTTTTCCATCTTGTGTTAAGGCTTTCATTAATGGAAACATCACCTCTATTCTTGATTGATATCCAAGTTTAGGTAAAAACTCTCTTGCAAGGACCATAATCTTTCTTTGATCCACTCCACCTAGCTGAGCATCAACACCTAGATATTGCTCATCAAGTGCCTGCAATAATGGATATAACAATCCAGATAACATTGGATTATCTCCCATCTTTACAACATCGCTTGCAGCCTTTGTTGAATTTCTAACAGATACATAACTCGACATTTTGTATAAATCCATTATATATTCTTTATTTAATTGATAACTTGATCCTTTTATTATTTCTATATTGCCTTTTATGCCACCTAATGATTCAATCATTGATGGAATTACAATATTATAATATTCGCATCTTTTATTTAATAATTCCCAAGGTGTATTATCTAAAGCCCCATGAATATCAGCAATTAAAACCTTGATTTTAAATCCTGCTTTTGAAAAATCAGCAAGTTTTTGTGCCCAACAGAAATAACCTATGTGTGGTCTTCCGGTTGTCGCTGTTCCGATATATATACTTGGATTTTGTTTTGTTCTTAAAATATTAAGAAGCTCTTCTTCAGTTAATATCTCCGAAGTGTTTCTTTTGATTAATTCTAATTTTTCTTCTATTGTTAGTGTCATAATTAACCATTTTTGATTTGTATTAATTTTTAAAATCTATATTCTTCAAAAAATAATTTTATTAAATATATTACAGCAAATGCAAATATTAATTTTAAAACAAATGCCCATAATGTTAATATGGTAAAAGAGTTCATCACAGAAATAAAACCAATGATTGCAATTACTAGAATCGCATAGATAAATATTGTTGAAAAGGTGTGTGTTTTAAAGTAACGACAAGTAAATATTTCTGTATACCAAGAAAGTGGTTTTGATTCGCTTAATTGCATATATAATATAAGTTAGATTATATATAAAAATAGGTTGTTTATCTAACTTTAGAAATAATATGGTCTATTTTTTGTTTAAGCTGAGGCTTTGGCTCAAATCCTATGATTCTGCCAATTTCTCCCCCTCTTTTCATAATCACAATGCAAGGAACTTCATCAATTTTAAACATTGTAGAAATTGGTTTGTTTTCTTCGCTATTTATTTTTAAAAATTTTACTTTATTATCATACTCATTACTCAATTCCTCAAAAATAAGGTTAAGGGATCTTGATGGCCCTGATAACGTTTCCCAAAAATATATAACTACAGGTACATCTGATTCTACAACTTCTTCCTCAAAATTGTGTCTATTACAAAGTATTACTGTCATTTGTCTTTTCCTTGTTTTATATTTATAAGATAATAAATATAAAATCATTTATATTAAAAAACTTACTATTTTAAGTAAAATTAAGTTTTTTAGGTACAAAAATAAAAATAAGAAAGGATTCTTATCTGAATCCTTTAAATCTATAGTCTTTAACTTTTGGAGGTTCGTTATTACACTTTAAGCAAAGCTCTTCTCCACTATCTTCATCTATTCTGTGTCTTGTTACATTTTTACAAAAAGAACACATCTTTGTTTCATATTTCATGTTTTATCACGATTTATTCATTCAATTAATAAATTTCAAATTTTGATATTTGAAATATATTAGTTTATATATATTCTATGAAAAGAAAGATTTAAAATCACACTTTTTTGAAAATTCAGGGTGTTTGATTTAAAAAAACAAGTCTGATAAGAAGAGCTTAATAAAAATAAAAAGAATAAGAAAAAAATAAAAAAACAAATCAAAAAAATAAATCCATTAGTTTAAGATTTATTTCTTCTTCTTTGTTGTTTTCTTTTTAGTTGTTGTTTTCTTTGCTGTTTTCTTTACTGTTGTTTTCTTTGCTACTGCTTTCTTTTTCTTTACTGCCATTTTTCTTTCACCCCTTTTTAACTTTTCCTTCCCCTTACGGAAAAAATATTATATATTAATTATGATACAACAGATATATAAAGGTTTTTGTTCTCTCACACATGAATTGTTTTTCATGTTTTCCGGCAGACAAATGAAAAAAACAACATGTTTGCGAACGCAGGAAAATACTGATGTTGGCGAGCCACTCAAAAACACATGAAAATACCTACATATCTACTTTACTTGAGAAAAAGAAAAGAAAAAAAGAAAAAAAACGTTTCTTAACGAAATAAAAGAAAAAATAATTTTTTAAAAACTATTTTTCATCTTCTGCATAGATGAAATTAAAATCAATTTTTTCATAATCAAACAATTCATGGTCTTTAAAAAATCTTGCAATTTCTATGTCTGCAGAAACCAAAGAATCAGATGCATGAACAACATTACATTGCCCACTTAAAGAATAATCTCCTCTTATTGTTCCGGGTGCTGCTTCATATCCTCTTGTAACACCGCAAATTGCTCTAACAACAGTAACTGCATTATTGCCCTCAAGAACACAAAGAATTGATGGAGCACTTTTCATAAATTTTTTTATTCTTGGAAAAAATGGTTTGTTCTTTAGATGAGAATAATGCTCGTCTAATAAATTATCATTAAGAAACATCATTTTCATACCCACCACTTTTAATCCTTTTCTTTCAAAAACATGAAGAATTTCTCCAACAAGTGCTCTATTAAGTGCATCTGGCTTAAAAATTACCAACGTTCTTTCCATTATATTTCATCTCCTTTATTTTTTTTCTAAAATGTAAATTTTTCTATTGATTTTTGAACCACTTGGCGTGGCATATGCTATAGGGTTTTGCAATTCCAATTTTGGATTTAATGAAGAAACATCAACTAAAGAAAACCCATTTCTTTCATAGACTCTTCTATCTATAGAAATTACTTTATTATCATAAGTTTTAAAATCTGGCAATATACACACTACCCTTACTTTTTTTGGAAGATTGCTATTAAGGTTTAGAAAGACATCATAATAAATACCATTCAATTCCTTAACAATAGTCTTTGCTTTCTCTAGATTAAGTGCTTTCTTTAAGAAAGGACCCATATATGGTTCAAAAACACAAGCATCTGCAGAGAATTTTGTTTTTGCAGAGTTGCCTTGCATTATTTTATAGCCCCTCCCTGACAATTTAAATTCCTTAATCGCCCAAGAAACATTCTTATTGCTAGCTTCGATCATTTCTTTACTATTGTCTATGCCAATAACATTATAATTTTTAATAAGCCCCTCAATCAAGAAGGTGCCTGTACCACAGAATGGATCAACTATTGTTTTTCCTTTTGATAACCCTAAAAGATTAATCATAATTGAAACAAGTCTAAAAGAGGTGTTATACATCTCCTTTATTACTGGTCTATTCTTGTCCTTAAAAATATTATCTTTAGGATTAAAACAAGATATTGTCTTTGCAAAATAAAATTTGTTATTAAACTTAACAACAAAAAGTTCCAGACCTTCATTTATCTTCCAAGAAAAGTAATTGTCTGGATTTGCAATGTAATTTACGCCTTCTTTTGATTTCTTCTTTGAATGTGTTATTGGCTTTTTATAAACTGCTTTTACTCTCTCTTCTTTAAATTCTTGCTTAAGAAGATCTTCAACAACATCTAATTCTTCTTCTGATACATCAATTGTTGAAATCGTATAATTAAACTTTTTTGGGCTGTTAAAATCAAGTTTGTTTATTATCTCCCTATTAGATTTAATTTTAGAAGTCTCTAGATAAACCTTTGATACTCTAACAAGCCCACCAAGCTCTTTAGTTAATTTCTCAAAATTATGTTCTTTATTAAAATCAAGAATAAGATATTTTTCAGAATTAACAATAACAGAATAAGAGATATTATGTTTGTGCAAATAAACTGCAATTTCTAATTTTGAAAGAGTTTTATCTCTTCCAAGAAGGAATAGATACATATTTTTTCATTTGAAAAATATATTTTTTAAATAAAAATAAAAGAAAATAAGAAAAAGTAAAAAACTACTTTTTCTTTGCAGGAGTAGCACCCTTACCTGCTGGAGCAGCACCCTTACCTGCTGGAGCAGCACCCTTACCTGCTGGAGTAGCACCCTTACCTGCTGGAGCAGCACCCTTGCCTGCTG
>Ga0208939_1000072_pt1 | contig 80873 bp, 81 predicted proteins | sample AD_STIC12_MetaG_FD_184437 | JGI IMG/M metagenome (GOLD analysis project Ga0208939, IMG submission 184437) | Active sludge microbial communities of municipal wastewater-treating anaerobic digesters from USA - AD_STIC12_MetaG (SPAdes) (version 2) | ecosystem: Engineered > Bioreactor > Anaerobic >...
CTCGTTATACGCCGTCACAATACCAATATTTGGTGCTTTTTCTACCACCACACGCAATTTATCATTGGAAGGCATCGCAGCAAACGCATGCGCCACATTGGCGCAACCTAAGCGATCCGCCCCTCTTTGCCGGTTTGCAATTTCATCCAGGCGCTGCAGATAAGCAGTACGGGTTGGGCGGCTTACCTCAATAATACGTTCAGTCACTTCTATATGCGATTGCTTCATTTTATATAAAACCTGCGGTAGTTAACGAACTAACTCAATTATCCCCAAAGCAGGGCATGTCGTCAAACCGATAACCCATTATTGTGCGTTTTTATTATGTTTTAGTCACAAGCACATCTTCCATCATTAAATATTCCAAATCGCAGCCATAAAACATGTTAAGCGCATCCCTTGGACTACATATCATCGGCTCACCACGACGATTCAGCGATGTGTTTAACACAACCGGCACGCCGCGCAATTTTTCAAGATGCTCAATCAGTTCATAATAACGCGGGTTCGTTTCGCGCGTAACCACCTGCGCACGCGCTGTGCCGTCTTCATGCACAACTTCTGGAATACGCGATTTCCAGTGTTCCGCCACATCAAACGTAAACGTCATATATGGCGCCGGATGATTGGTTTGCAGAATATCAGGCGCCACACGGTCGAGCATGCTTGGGCAGAACGGACGCCAGCGCTCGCGGTATTTAATCTGCGCATTGATGCGGTCAGCTACTCCCGGAAAACTTGGATCGCCCAAAATACTGCGGCAACCCAAAGCACGTGGACCAAACTCCATGCGGCCTTGCAGCCAGGCCAATGGATTGCCTGCAGCCAATAACTCAGCCGCTTTTTGTGGAAAGTTTTCAACGCGGGTAAATTTAGGCTTACGGGCATGCGCCACACATGCTGCAACACATTCCTCACTGGTATAAGCAGGGCCCAAATAAGCATGCCGCATCGGCTCTATCGTGTCTCCTGCCAAATGCGCGGCATAAGTGGCTGCACCTAATGAGGTGCCATTGTCGCCGGATGCCGGCTGTACAAATAACTCTTTCACATGCGGCATGGCAATAATGCGCTGATTCAATTTCACATTCAGCGCCACGCCGCCCGCCATGGCGATGCGGCCTGTTTCCTTGATAATATCGCCCAAATAATAATCAATCATTTTCAGGGCAACATCTTCCAGCAACTGCTGCACCGATGCCGCATAATGAATATACGGGTCGTCAATCTCGTCACCATGACGCTTCGGGCCAAGCCATTCAATCAGTTCCGGCGCAAAGTAATAACCTTTTCCGCGTTCTTTATAGCGGCGTAGTCCCACCACATTTACCAGCTTGGTGTTCACGCGCAACTCGCCGTCTTCAAAGCTCACCAGCCGCGACAAATCGTATTTGCTTGGATCGCCGTAAGGCGCCATCCCCATCACCTTGAATTCGCCGTCCAGCATCTCAAAACCCAGATACTCGGTGATCGCACCGTACATGCCGCCGAGTGAGTCCGGGTCATAGAACTCCTTGATTTTGTGGATCTTACCGTTTTCTCCATAGCCGAAAAACGTCGTCGCGTATTCGCCTTTGCCGTCAATGCCAACAATGGCGGTTTTTTCTTTGAAGCCGCTTAAATGGTAGGCGCTGGATGCGTGCGCTAGGTGATGTTCTACCGGCACGAACTTGGCTTTGCTTAAGCCCAAATCCGCCATAAGCTTGAGTGATTTGTCGCGGTTGCGGCGGAAGCGGCGATTGCCATTGAACAACGCGTCCAGCGCGCGATCCGGCGCGTACCAATGGCGCTTGGCGTAATGCCAGCGCGCATTAGTGCTTAGTGGAATCTCCGCGTACGGAAACGCAACAATATCCACCTCTTCCGGTTTCACCCCAGCCTGCTTCAGGCAGAATTTTGCAGCCTCATAAGGAAACTTGTTTTTCGCGTGTTTATCCCGGATAAAACGCTCCTCTTCCGCAGCCGCAATAATCTTGCCATCAACCAAAATTGCAGCCGAAGCATCGTGTCCAAGCGCCCCTGATAAACCTAATACAATCATGTTGTTAACTCTAGTTATTTAGTTTTTATAGTATGCCCGCCATCTTAAGCGGCGTGTGATCGGCATATGTCACTTTAAATGTCTTAATGAATGCATTATACAGGGCTTGGTCATCTTGCCAATTTCGCATGAAGCGACGCAGGTCACGTACATGCGCTTTCAGGCAAGGACGGTGATGCTGGCGCATACCATCCAAATCAATCAGCACCGGCATCACGCCTTGCATTTTGATATTGGTCGCCTTGGTGTCTCCATGCGAGATCTGTAGCAAATACAACCTGTAAAACAGCGTACAAATGTTTTTGACTGCTGCTGCGCGCAGCAGCTTATTTTGCGTTTGGGCAAAAAACTGTGTCGCATCCAGCGCATTTACAAATTCGGTCAAGAAATACGCCTTGCCCCGGAGCAAGTCGAATTTTCTGGTCTCCAGCAGGGCGATTGGCACAGCGGTAGGAATGCCCAGCAGTTTCAGCCGGTGCGCGTTCGCCCAGGAAACCGCTGCACGGCTAGGCCGAAGTGCCCGACTTACAGCATGCACCACTCCTTTGATGTTATAGCGTTTAATCACGATTTCTTTGTCTGCAATTTTAGCCATAGCGACAGTGCAGGTATTGCCATTCTTTAACAACACGCCACCTGCAATTAGCGCATCGCATTCCAGGTTTTCAGGCAAATAGAACGCGTTAGACCATGCCTGGAAGGCGCTTGCAGATTGCCTTACAGACACATCCGTACAACTTCTGAACACCTTTTTGTCCGCATAATTGCGTAAGGCTTTCAGACGGTACTCATTTGCCAGCGGTGCGATTTGAACAGTATCTATTGGCCGGTGCCAGCGGATGATGGTGTGATACGCCTCCAACATTTGCGGCAGCCACTCGGACTGTTCCAGCACATCGAATTTGGAAATCATCTCAGCCAGATTATGCAGCGCCTTTTTGTAGGTCAGTCCAGCGTGCTGACGCACACCATCACCATCTAGCGTGTATATCGCATCATTCGCCACTAGGAAATTCTTGAGATGCAGATCGGTATGCACAATATCGGCATCGTGATGTTGCGCGATGATTTTCATCAGTTTTTCTACCAGTTCCTGACGCGCCTTGGGTTTGAGTGTCGGCCACAGCTCCTCGACATTTCCGGAGGATTTAATCTCTTCCAGAACAATGACTTGCGCTTGCTCACCCTTGTCTGAAAACCCTGCCCCAGAATATAACGGTTTTGGCGTGGCAATCCCCCCTTGCTGCAGGATAGCGATGCCGTCCGCATCGCGCTTGGCATACTTTTGTGCATCCTTACCTAAAAAAATCTTGGCGAAGACGCCTTGGCCGTTCCACTCGCCCTTAGCTACCAGCCTTCTGGATGGAATCCTCCTGACGATTTCCAGGACCTGCAAATCCGGAGCACCTTCCAGATGCAATACAAATTGGGCCTTTCCGGCCTGAGACAATGCTTCCAGATTCATTTTGAAATCTTCCACAGCGTCCAACGGCCTACCGTTTTTTCTTCCTGAACACGGTATTGCTGAACATCCGGTTTATCCTTGCTCACATACCACATCGAATCATGCGTCTGCATATACCCGGCAATGCTTTTCGAGCTCAAGGTTTTAATCGGCCTTTGGGCATAGAACGAGAACGCGCCATTGCCCGGCTCATTCTGAAAAACCGGCTCATAAGCCAACATCTGCAGTGTAAGTTGCTGGATATCGTTTTTCTCCATGTCCTTGCTTAAATATTGCTCGGAAAACAAATAGCCAAACACTGACAATGTTGCCACAATCAGCATAGCATTTGCAGGTTGCTCTATCTTGAACAAGTTTTTCAACACCAGCGGAACCAGCAATATCGCCACCCAGTATGGTACCGGACTTACATTGAAAGCATGCTTCCTGACGGCAAAAACCACCATGCCCGCAATAGCAATACACAACAGCCAGAACAGCAATTTGTTCAGCCGGTAGAACTTACCGCTGGCAGTGCTGACATAATTCCCTATCAAAATAGCCACAGATGGCGCAAACAGCAACGCATACTGCATTTGCTTGTTGACTGTGAATGTCAACAACACAAAAACCACTGCAAACCACGCCCATGCAAAAGAAACCAACTTATTCAGCGGCCTGTGCAGGTAATACCAGGTGGCCATCGGGATAATCAGCAAGCCCCAAGGCAGGAAGAACTCAGTGATATGCACCAGATACCAGTAGATAGGCTGCTGGTGTGTGCCGCTGACAAACGTCTCATCCAGTTGCTTGCCAAAAAAATGCTGCGCCGCATCCGGCAAGGTCAAAAATACCCAAGCATACCAGCCGCCCGCGGCCAGCAAGAACAGCCCCAAGCCAAGCGGGCTCAACAACCTTTTGAGCACTGGCATTTGTTTATTAAAATACGCATACGCCAGTAAAGTGAATAACGGAATTGCAATCCCGGCTGGCCCCTTGCTGAGAAAGCCCAAGCCCATCGCCAGCATGGCCAAAGCCGCCCATCTGCGTTGCTCATTGGCCGCGCGATGCAGCAGATTAAACCCGGCATAACACGCCGCCGAGATGAAAAATATCAGCGTGGTGTCCGCCTCGCCACTGCGAAAATGCCGCAGGCTGATTAGCGATGTCGCCAGCACCAGCACCACATTTGCCGAGGTTTCCGTACTGGCCTTCTGCCTGACCCACGTAAAAATCAGTGCCAGCAGCATCAGTGCAAACAGCATAGATGGCAAACGTGTGCTCAACTCGCTCACGCCAAACAGCTTGTAACTTACCGCGGTCGTCCAATATGTCAGCGGCGGTTTCTGCAGGCGCATGTCGCCATTGAAATGCGGCACCATCCAATCGCCGCTCACCACCATCTCGCGGGAGGTTTCTGCGATGCGTGATTCACGGATGTTATCGATAGCACGGCCAGCAGACCCGACAAACAAAGCCGACAGCACCAGACTTAAAATCGCCACCCAGGTTTTCATCTTAATATTCACCATATTCAATTTTTTTAACATTTTATCAGAGGCAGGTTAGCCAAAACTTAGCTATCGCACTAAAACTTGCATAAAGCGCTACAATGGCGCCCACTATGCTGAACTTCTTTTCACAGCTTATCGCAAAGCTGCCGCTTCCCATAATCCACAAATTGGGTAAAGCGCTAGGCTGGCTGATACATTGGTGCACGCCAGCCTCCGCACACATCCAGCGGCAGAACCTCACGCAAAGCAGCTTGTGCGCTGACCAAGCGAGATTCAAGCAAGTCATCCACGCCAACATCGGCGAGACTGGAAAAGCCATCCTGGAAACGCTTGCCATCTGGCAATGGCCGCAGGAAAAAGCGCTCTCCTACGTCAAAAACTGCGATAACTGGCATCTGGTGAAAGACGCTCTGGCCGCAGGCAAAGGCCTCATCTTCATCACGCCGCACCTGGGCTGCTTTGAAATTACTTCAATTTATTATGCGTCGAAACACCCAATTACTGTGCTGTTTCGCCCGCCAAAAAAATCCTGGCTTTCTGCGTTAATTGATTCAGGGCGCAGCAAAGGGCTGGTGAAACTTGCACCTGCCAGCATGCAAGGCGTACGCGAGCTTATGCAGGCATTGAAAAAAGGAGAGGCTGTAGGCATTCTGCCAGACCAGATTCCCGCCGCCGGCGAAGGCGAATGGGCAGATTTTTTTGGAAAGCCGGCTTATACCATGACACTTGCCAGCAAACTGGCAGAAAAAACCGGTGCAACCGTTATCATGGCGTACGGTGAACGGCTGGCGAATGGCGAAGGTTACGAAATCCATCTCACCAAACTAGACTCTATCGCCACACCTGCCTTGCTTAACCAAGCTATTGAGCGGCAAATAGCACAAAAACCGGAACAGTATTTATGGCGATATAACCGCTATAAAGCAAGACGTCACGCCGTTTCCAAAGCAAACTCGCCAGACACCGCTATTTAATGGCAGATTTTTCATCCGCAAGCCGTTTTTGAAATTTATTGCTATGAAATTTAGCATAAAGCTGACTTGCACGCGCTTCAGCTTTATTCCAGAATTTAACCGTTTGCGGCAGGTAATGCTGTTTGAACAACGCCCAGTCTTCATCGGTAAATCCGCAATCCATGGCAGAAAAATATAAGCCTGCAATGTCTTTCATGACCGTGCTGCCATTACTTGGCTGACCTTGCAGCATACGGTGCAAATCAATCAAATACAAGCCTATATCGCCCTGCTCCAGCGCCTGTTTTTTGAGTACAAAATGGCACAGATAAAAATCGCGGTGACATAAACCTGCTCCATGCAACTTTGCTGCAAGCTGAGCGATGGCAATAATGAGTTTTTGTTTAAACGCCGCGCTTGGCGGGTTGGATTTCCAATCTGCGCACAAATCTTCTAATGAAACAATGCCGCCCAAATCTTCTGTCACCACAAATGATTGCAAACTGGCAGGGCTGCAACCACGCTGCCCATAAGCCACTAATGGCGTGGTAGCTATGCCGATTTCACCCAGTTTTTGGATGGCGTGCACCTCTGTCATCGCACCTAAAATCGGTTGTTTAAAGCTAATTAAATTTTTAAGAATCTCGCCCCAACCCACGCCGAAATGCTGCTTGATAAAGTAGCTTTTTCCTCCTAAACTGATTTGCATGGTTTTACGGCCGCGCACATCACGGAAGGCTTTGCCCGAGAGCTGCATGAGCGCCGCAAAGGCATCATCGCCAGCAAGATGCTGCCTAATTTCTTCCGGCACAAACAGCAAATTTTTCATGATGTACCTGCTTTTTTACGCAGGGCAAGCTCGATCAGGATCTTGGCTTCGGCACTGCCATCGTTGGCCTGCATGATGCGTTGTGCATACTTGAGGCCATTGGCGGACCATTGCGGTTTTTTGTCCGTTTGCCGCATTTCTAAAAATTGCCGGTTAAATGCAGCTTGGTCAAACGGCAGTTCACTCACAATCCCGGCATCGGCATCCGCCACATGATGCGCATAGCCACAGCTGGCCGTCACCAGCATGGGCGCGCCGCAGGCCATACCTTCCAAAATCACTAGACCAGTGTTTTCACGATAAGCTGGATGTACACACACATCTGCGCCCTGCATCAATTGTGGAATATCCGGCCTGCCCTTGGAAATAACAATATGTTTTTCCAAACCAAATTTTTTGGCCATTTGTTGGAATTTTTTAGGATTGTCCTGCCCTACCGCCACCAACCTTGTGTTGCTGCGCAAACTTTCCGGCAACGCCGCCAGCGCCAAAATAGCACGGTCCAGGCCTTTCATGGAAAAACCGGAACCTGTCAGCAAATATACAAAATCGTCCGCACCAAAGCCAAACGCATTACGCAAATGCGCGCGCATAGCCCGCTTGTCTTGCAGTACAAAACGCCCTGGTGACAAAAACGGCGGAATATAATGAAAACGCGCGTCCTGCGTACCGTACCAGTGCTGAAAATGTGGCTTTTCGGTAAGCGATACGGCTAAAATTTCAGTTTTAGATGCATGCGAAAAAATGGCCTTTTCGCACGCCGCAAACCACTTAAAACGCGGCAAGAACCGATACAGAAAATGGCGCTGCTTATGTGCGCGTTCGACGAAACAAGGATCGGCGGCAAAATGGGCGTCCAACCCCGCCATACGGTTATATCCAAAAATATAATCAAAGCCGCCCGTTTTAATTTGCTCAAATGCCGCATTGATAAACTTTTGATATCGCTGATAATTAAACCAGCCTTTTTGCGGTAATACATGCACCTTGATACCGTCAGGCGTATCCCCGTCCCAGCTCAAAGCAAACACTTCCACCTGATGGCCACGCTTCACCAACTCATTAGCCGTACGCAGCATATCGCGCTGCATGCCACCGTAAGGAAAGTATTTAAAAATTAAAAACGCAAATTTCATTACCCGAATTGTATGCGAAAATACGCCGTATGCTGCGCATTCTACTTATCAAAACTTCTTCACTGGGTGATGTGATTCACAATTTACCAGTGGCAACAGATATTCGTGCACATTTTCCCAACGCGCAGATTGACTGGGTGGTGGAAGAATCTTTTGCGGATATTCCACGCATGCATCCTGCCGTGAACCAAGTGATGACGGTCGCCATGCGGCGGTGGCGCAAACAATTATTTAGTGCAAAAACCTGGTCGGAGATTGCTGCTTTTAAAAAATCAATTCAACAAAACTATTATGATGCGATCATTGACACGCAAGGCCTGCTCAAAAGCGCGCTAATTACGTGCACCGCAAATGGCATTAAGCACGGCTATGACAAAAACTCGATTCGTGAGCCGCTTGCCAGCCGGTTTTATGATCGAACATATACTATTTCTTATCAGCAGCATGCAGTTGTTAGAAATCGCACATTAGCCGCATTAAGCTTGGGCTATGCACCCTCGACCGAGGCGCCAGATTACGGCATTTCAGCAAAACACACTATAAACAATACCTCTGTAAGCCTTATGGATATTGACTTACAGGCTGACTATATTGTGGGTTTGCATGGCACCAGCCGTGAGAGCAAATTGTGGCCAACTGTGTATTGGGTAGACCTGGGCAGGCAAATGGCGCAGCAAAACCTTAATCTGGTTCTACCTTGGGCGAATGAGGCTGAATTCAACCGCGCCGGCGAGATTGCGCAACAACTGCAAAATGTCACCGTTTTACCAAAACTCAGCATTGCAGAATTAGCCGGCGTGATCGCCGACGCCCAGGCCGCTGTCGGCGTGGATACCGGCTTATCACACCTTGCTGCCGCGCTGGATAAACCTACTATCGCGATTTATACCGACACCAACCCCGCACTCACCGGCGTGATGGCTGGAATACATGCCCAGGCGATTAACCTTGGCAATATTGGTGAAATCCCAAGCGTGTCGAACGTTTTGGATTCGCTTAACAAGCTTCTTCAAAAATAATTGCTGGATTTTTAAGCTTTTGGCTTGAAATAAAAAACTGCATCCCCACTTTCGAAATAGTGTTAAAGAACAATAGGGGAAACGCATGCAAGACGATAATGAAAACCAACAGTCTGACAACCAACAAAATGAGCAAACCGAACAAACCGCCGAAGAGCGCATTGCTGAGTTAGAAGCCGCGCTCGAAGAAGCCAAAGCCAATGTGCTTTACGTCAAAGCCGAAGGTGAGAATATCCGCCGCCGAGCCATGGATGATATCGACAAAGCGCGTAAATTCGCACTGGAAAAATTCAGCGGTGAATTACTGGCAGTAAAAGACAGTCTGGATGCCGCACTGGCTGTAGACAAAGCGGACGTCGCCAGCTACAAAAATGGCGTGGAACTCACCGCCAAACAGCTCAGCTCGGTATTCGAAAAATTCCATATCACTGAAGTGAATCCCGTTGGCGAAAAGTTCGACCCGAATAAACATCAGGCCATCAGCATGCTGGAAAACAGCGGCGAACCTAATACCGTGGTTAGTGTACTGCAAAAAGGCTACACACTCAGCGACCGCGTGTTAAGGCCGGCATTAGTGACGGTAGCAAAATAATTACCTTAAAAATTTTAAGGCTATTGAGCTTTAAACTATTGAAATGGTAAAAACCTACCCCACATAAGCTTCAGGTTGATTTATAACTTTAAGAATTTAAAAGGAACGAAACATGGGCAAAATTATTGGTATTGACTTAGGTACAACAAACTCTTGCGTTGCCGTGATGGAAGGCGGCAAACCGCGCGTAATTGAAAACGCTGAGGGTACACGTACCACACCTTCTATCATCGCTTATCAGGAAGATGGCGAAATTTTAGCTGGCGCGCCTGCCAAGCGCCAGGCGGTAACTAACCCTAAAAATACACTGTTTGCAGTAAAGCGTTTGATTGGCCGTCGCTTTGAAGAAAAAGAAGTGCAAAAAGACATTAAACTCATGCCTTACACCATTGCTAAAGCCGATAACGGTGACGCATGGGTTGAAGTACGCGGCACAAAAATGGCGCCGCCACAAATCTCGGCTGAAGTACTGCGTAAAATGAAAAAAACTGCCGAAGACTATTTAGGCGAAGAAGTAACCGAGGCGGTAATCACAGTGCCAGCTTACTTTAACGACAGTCAGCGTCAAGCCACTAAAGACGCAGGCCGTATCGCAGGTTTGGACGTAAAGCGTATCATTAACGAACCAACCGCCGCCGCACTGGCATTTGGCTTGGATAAACAGGAAGGCGACCGCAAAATTGCCGTGTACGACTTGGGCGGCGGTACTTTTGACGTGTCAATTATCGAAATTTCCAGCATTGATGGCGAGCACCAATTTGAAGTACTTTCGACCAACGGCGATACATTCCTGGGCGGCGAAGACTTTGATAACCGCATCATCGACTTTTTAGCGGATGAATTCAAAAAAGAAAACGGCCTGGATTTACGTAATGACCTGTTGGCCAAGCAGCGCTTAAAAGAAGCCGCCGAAAAAGCAAAAATCGAGCTTTCCGGCGCAGCACAAACTGAAGTGAATTTGCCGTACATTACGGCAGATGCAACAGGGCCGAAGCACTTGGTGGTGAAGATCACGCGGGCGAAATTAGAATCTCTTGTGGATGATTTGATTGAACGCACCATCGCACCATGTAAAACTGCTTTGAAAGATGCCGGCGTTTCACCTTCGGACATTTCCGACGTGATTTTGGTCGGCGGCCAAAGCCGTATGCCGAAAGTGCAGGAAAAAGTAAAAGAAATCTTCGGCAAAGAGCCACGTAAAGACGTGAACCCGGACGAAGCGGTGGCTGTGGGCGCGGCGATTCAAGGCGGCGTGCTGCAAGGTGACGTGAAAGACGTGCTGTTGCTTGATGTAACGCCATTGTCACTCGGCATTGAAACGCTTGGCGGCGTGATGACCAAACTCATCAAGAAAAACACCACGATTCCTACCAAGGCTGCGCAGACTTTCTCAACCGCTGAGGACAACCAGAATGCCGTGACCATTCAGGTATTGCAGGGTGAGCGCGAAATGGCCAGCGGCAATAAATCGCTTGGTCAATTTAACTTAAGTGATATTCCACCTGCACCGCGTGGCATGCCACAAATTGAGGTGACGTTTGACATCGACGCCAACGGTATTTTGCATGTTTCCGCAAAAGATAAAGCCACTGGCAAAGAAAACAAAATCACCATCAAAGCCAACAGCGGCTTGAGTGAAGATGAAATTAAACGCATGGAAGAAGATGCAGCCGCTCACGCAGACGAAGACAAAAAACTGCGCGAACTGGTAGACGCACGTAACGCCGCAGATGGCATGGTACATAGCGTGAAAAAATCTCTCACCGAGCATGGTGACAAGCTGGATGCGGCTGAAAAAGAAGCGATTGAAGCGGCTATCAAAGACGTGGAAGATGTGATAAAAGATGGCGATAAAGAAACCATCGAAGCCAAAACCAATGCACTGATGGAAGCTTCACAAAAACTGGGCGAAAAAGTGTATGCAGAGCAGCAGGCGCAAGCCAATACGCAAAGCGCTCAACCAAGCCCGGAAGGCGAAAAAACGGTAGATGCAGAAGTCGTAGATGCTGAGTTTGAAGAAGTGAAAAAAGACTAATGCAACACGACAGAGATTAGCCGCAGGACAAGAGCCACGACCATCGTGGCTTTTGTCTATGCCTAATCAACATTTTCAATGGTAACTGGATAAAAAATGGCTGCAAAAAGAGATTATTACGAAGTCCTTGGCGTAAATAAAGACGCGTCAGAAGAAGAGATCAAAAAATCTTATCGCAAACTGGCGATGAAGTATCACCCCGACCGCAACCCGGACAACCCGAAGGCTGAGGAGCAGTTTAAAGAGGCGAAAGAAGCCTATGAAATGCTCTCTGATGACCAGAAACGCGCGGCTTATGACCAGTATGGCCATGCAGGCGTAGACCCCAGCATGGGCGCGGGAGCTGGCGGCTTTGGCGGAGCCGGCTTCAGCGATGCATTCGGCGATATTTTCGGCGATATTTTCGGCGGCGGCGCACGCGGCCAGCGCAACAATGTATACCGCGGCGCAGATTTACGCTACAACATGGAAATCAGCCTGGAAGACGCCGCCAAAGGCACTGAAACCAAAATCCGCATCCCGGTACAAACCACCTGCGAAACCTGCAAAGGCTCCGGCGCACGCCCAGGCACACAGCCTGTCAGCTGCACCACTTGTGGCGGCCACGGCCAGGTGCGCATGCAGCAAGGCTTTTTCTCGGTACAACAAACCTGCCCAAAATGTCACGGTACAGGCAAAATGGTCAAAGACCCCTGCCCGACCTGTCATGCGGCTGGTCGTGTTAAACAGAATAAAACCTTATCGGTCAAAATTCCCGCTGGCGTGGATGAAGGCGATAGAATCCGTTTGAGCGGAGAAGGCGAAGCTGGCGTCAATGGCGGCCCCACAGGCGATTTATATGTGGTGGTTCACCTGAAACCACACGAGATTTTCCAACGCGACGGCGGCAACTTGCATTGCGAAATGCCGATCAGCTTTACGACGGCAGCTTTAGGCGGCGAGATTGAAGTCCCAACGTTAGGTGGCTCGGCCAAAATGAAAATCCCTGCTGAAACCCAAACCGGCGGCGTGTTCAGGTTAAAAGGCAAAGGAATCAAGCCCTTACGGCAATCTGACCACGGCGATTTAATGGTGCATGTGGTGGTGGAAACACCGGTCAAGCTCACCGAAAAGCAAAAAGAATTGCTACGCGAGTTTGATACCAGCACGCAAGCCGATGCCGGCAAACATAGCCCGAAAAACAAAAGCTGGGTAGATAAAGCAAAAGATTTTTTTGGATAATCTAAGCCAAATCGATGCTGAACCCTTTTAAGTTATAGAATAGGCTTTCGTTTTGATTAAGACGTTTCTATATCGATGGCTGCTGAAGCGCCTCATAGCTAAGGCATGTGAATCAAGCATTCCACGCTCTGGCAAGAAAGGGGAAGAAGTGAATTGTTATGTGGTAGCTGTAGACCACGGCGATTCACCGTATTTTGTTGCTACCGCGATTGATGGCAATGTTCTTACAGGGCTCAAGTGGAACGGACGCTCCTACGGCGACAATGCAACAATCTCCATTTCAGACCTAGAGAGTGGGACACTAAACATCACACACTACTATGGTCTTTCTGAGGTTACCTATGACAGCATTTATGATGTCGCATGGCATTACATCACAAGGCTTATCTACCTAAAGATTCACATCTATCGCCACATAGACTCAACGTATCAATATTTCTTCAACAAACGAAAACTCGTTACAAAGAAACGAATGGAACTCCTTCGGTTGATGATGGACGACCAGCTGGATCGCACGCATGACGGAATCACATCTCTAGACTTAATGACGAAAATCTACTCAATGAGATTGTTTTTGCATCCGTCTTGGGAAGTACAACACAAAAAAATGGATCTTTATTTGGAATCTCTCGTATCATCTGGTGAGCTAAACAAGATTAATCATGAATACATTGTTACTGGGAAAGCCATTAGCACAATAGAAAAATATGAGGAAGACGAAAGACGCCATACAGAAGCTGTGAAGCTACAAAAAAAAATGTTCTGGTTAACAATAATCGCTGTAATTTTTGCAATAGTGCAATCAGGGGTTATTAAGCTGCCTACAGTTGTCAACTTCTCAGATACCCCTACCACGGAAAATCTGCATAGCAAACCAATTAAACGAGTCAACTTCGCTTAAATTATGCAAAAATAAGTAAAAAATAGACGCCCTGGAAGGCAATATCCATGCGGCTTGCAGGGCAGGTGTTTTTAATTAAAAAGTTACTAGTTAAAGCAATTTTGAATTGCGATAAGTGCTTCGCGTGCGCCGCTAAAATCTTGGTAGTTTTACCATGTGTCCAGCATGCCAATATTGGCTGAAACCCGCGCCAATATTACATTCCGGTTACATCCACGTCATCAAACTGTAACATCTTTTGATTAGAATACAGGTTCTTTCAAAAGGAGACTTAACAACATGAATCAAAAGTTCATCAAAAACAATTTAATCAATAGCTTACTCGTCGGTGGTTTGCTTGTATCAACCATGCAGGCAAATGCGGCAGGATTCCATAAAGGTAACAATAACGAAGGAAAGGCTGTTTCATCCGCCAAGTTTTACGAGGTGCTGGCCAAAACAAATACGGATCATCTGGGCTACAACTTTGGTAAGCCTGATGAGATTCAACCACTGAAGGATACTTCAGGTGCCAGGGTAGGTTCAGTTTGGGTTTACCATGATGCGGTACAAAAAGAGAACGGCGTGAAGGATGCGCACTTTGTCATCGTCAATGGTGAATTGCAATACGCTACTTTATCTGACCCTTCATAAGCACTGGCTTAATCGGGTTATTTTAACCCCACCAGACAGCCCGCAATTGCGGGCTGTTTTATTTTGTGCGATAACATTTGTCATGCAAAGGTCGCATAAACAGACGCTCTGAGAGACAATATCCATGCGGGTTTCAGGGCATAAATTATTGATTTAAACTGCTTTGGATCGCGATGAGTTCATCACGCGCATCGCTGAAATCTTCGTACTTTTTGCCATGCGTTCTGGCATACCAGTATTTGCTGTTCCAAACGTCGCCTTCAATTTTATGCAGCACCGCGTGAATCCAGTTGGCGGTGCTGTCGCTGTAATCTTGTGCGATTTTGTGTGATTGATCCCAATCGCCTGCAAGCGCGAGGTTGCAGGCTTGTAAGAGTTGCGCCTTATTATCTGCCATATTTAATCATCAATTCATCAGCACAAATGATGGCGTGGGATAAAGTGCAAGGCGCACGGAACGCAAAAACCGGAATGTACACGAAGTACATGAGGATTTTGAGTACCGCGCTACGCAGCAATTTGCCCATGCCGTCATTTGGGGTATGTAATTGTGCCCTTTTGGATAAATTCAATTTTATAGCCGTCCGGGTCTTCCACAAATGCGATGATAATGGTGCCGTGCTTCATTGGGCCCGCCTCGCGCACGACTTTGCCACCCAATGCCTTCACCTTGTCGCATGCGGCGAAGGCGTCATCCACTTCAATTGCAATATGCCCAAATGCACCGCCCATTTCGTAGCTAGTTTTGCCGTAGTTGTAAGTAAGCTCCAGCACGGTGTTGTCGAACTCGTTACCATAGCCCACAAAAGCCAGCGTAAATTCACCATCGGGGTAATCGTGCTGGCGCAATAATTTCATGCCTAGCACTTCAGTATAAAACTTGATGGAGCGGTTTAAATCGCCTACGCGAAGCATGGTGTGTAAAATTCTCATGGCAATTTCCTATTTTTTTGTGATGCGATAATATTTTTCCATCAATTGTTCTTTCGTTTCAACCACATCTGGATTAAATGGAATGCAATCTACCGGACACACTTGCTGGCATTGCGGTTTGTCGTAATGCCCCACACACTCGGTGCATAGATTGGGGTCAATCTCGTAAATCTCCTGCCCTTGCGAGATGGCACCATTTGGACATTCCGGCTCGCAGACGTCGCAGTTGATGCATTCATCGGTAATCATTAACGCCATAAATTTATTCTTTACTTTCCCAGCTTGTTTCTAATCGCCGCTTCCACCGTGGGCGACACAAACTGATGTACATCGCCGCCCAAGGTGGCAACTTCACGTACTAGCGTGGATGATACAAACATATACTGCTCGGCCGGCGTTAGGAATATGGTTTCCAGCTTGGGATAAAGTTTACGGTTCATGCCGGCCAGTTGAAATTCATATTCAAAATCACTCGCCGCACGCAAACCGCGCACCACGATCTGCGCGCCCTGGTCTTGCACAAATTGCATCAGCAAGCCGCTAAAGCCAACCACCTTGATGTTGCTGGCCGTGAATACGCCTTCTGCAAGCGCTACGCGCTCATGCAGGCTGAACAGAGTGCGTTTGTTGGTGCTGCCCGCCACGGCCACGATGACTTCATCAAACAAATCTGCAGCACGGCGCACAATGTCTTCGTGCCCCAAGGTAATGGGGTCGAAGGTCCCGGGGTAAACCGCGATGCGGGTTTTGCTCATATGTGAAATTCCTTTTTTTGGCGAACTACAGAATGCTAATTATTTAATTGTAGCAAATGATAATACACCGCGCCCGCCCTGCCCTGTTTTATCACCTTCCAGTCATCAGTGCTTTCAATTGCATATTCCGCTTCTGCATACACTACGCCGCCGTCACTAACATGCTGATTTAACATGGGAAGAAGCTTGTCCTGCCAGTTTTTATTGTAAGGCGGATCGCAAAAAATCACATCGAATTTATTGACGTTGCTGGCCAGAAACTGCATTGCATCCTGATTCAGAATTTGGCAATTTTGCGCTTTTAGTAAAGACTGGTTTTGCAAAAGTGATTTATAAGCCAAAGAAGAGTTTTCCAGCATCAATACGTTTTTGGCGTTGCGTGATAAAGCCTCGAAGCCCAGCGCACCGGTGCCGGCAAATAAATCCAGGCAATTTTTACCTGTTAAATCTTGCCCCAGCCAGTTAAACACGGTTTGTCGCACACGCTCCGGCGTGGGTCGCAAACCCTCGACATCAGGGAATTTGAGCAGGCGGCTGCGCCAGACACCCGCATTAATGCGGACTTGGTTGGTACTGGTTTTAGTAGATTTGGACAAGGTTTTGTTCATGAAGCAAAACCCCATTTTAACCTGTTATTACTTACTGCGCCCCAACAGTCACGGTAACAAAGTGCTCTGGTTTCACTCTACGGCTGAATGCGTCCTTAATCTGCTTGGCGGTGACTTTAGCAATTTGTTTATTAAAATCATCCAGATAGGTAAGCGGCAATTTGTAAAACCCAATCACAGACAGATAGTCCAGAATCTTGCCGTTACTGTCGATACGCATGGGAAAACCGCCAATGATATTATCCTTGGCCGCTTTAAGCTCTTTTTCGGTCACGCCGTTTTTAATGAATTTAGCCACCGTTTCATTCACTACTTTCATGGCATCACTGGCCTGCTCTTTTTTGGTTTGCAAGCCGATCTGAAACGGGCCCAATTCACTCATGGGCATAAAGTAGCTGTATACGCTGTATACCAGACCGCGTTTTTCGCGCACTTCTTCCGTGAGACGCGACACAAAACCGCCGCCGCCCAGAATGTAATTCCCAACATATAACGGGAAATAATCCGCATCGCCGCGTTTGATACCCGGGTAGCCCAACAGAATATGGGCTTGCGATGCTGGATGGTTAATGTTTTGTACATTCGCTGCTTGCGGTAATGCAACCTCTGCAATTTTTGCCACTGCCGGTGTTTGCGGCAAGCCACTGGAAACTGCTTCTGCAATTGCGCGCGCCTGTTGTTCTGTCATGTCGCCAATCAGCGCGATTACAGCGCTTTTGGCGGTGTAAAAGGTATTGTAAAACTGCACCAAATCTTCGCGCTTCATGGCGGTAATCGTGTCGATCTCCCCGCTTTGGTCCAGACCATAGGGATGATTTGGATACAAGGCCAGCATAAACGCTTTGTTGGAAATGCTCTCCGGCTGCGTCGCAGCTTCTTTTATTCCGGCAATGATACGTGTTTTTTCGCGCTCCAAAACGGCTTGCGGAAAATCCGGTTTATGCAAAATCTTGTTAAATGTTTCGAGGGCTTTCTCACTTTCGCTTGTGAGTGTACGTAGCTTAAACGCAGCACGGTCGGCATCCAGCTCGCCGCCCAGAATTGCGCCGATGTCGGCAAATTTGTTAGTAATCACTTCCTCGCTCATGCCATCTGCGCCTAGCGTCATCATATAACGGGTTACGCCAGCCACACCTGACGTCGCCTTGGTATCGCGCGCGCTGCCTGCGGGGAAATTCACACTCATATCGATAATCGGCAAATCATGATTCTCGACAAAATACACATCTGAACCCGCACTGGTTTGCCAATGATTGATTTTGACGGCGGCATTTACGGTAAAACTGAACGCAAAAATGAATAGTGCAAAAACTGATTTAAAAAACATTTTTTATTCTCTGATAACTAGTGTGTATGAGGCATGCCTGCGGGTTTAGCGTTAGGGTCTATAGGTTGCGGATCAAGTGTTGCAACCGTCATGTTATCTTTAACTAAATATTTCTTAGCCACTGCCTGAATTTGCTCCGAAGTTATCGCTTTTAATTTTTCCGGATACTCCTTCAGCAAGCGCCAGCTATAGCCCATGGTTTCAAGCTGGCCGATCTGCATGGCCTGATAAAACATCGAATCACGCTGATATACATCCGCCGCAATTACTGCCGCCTTTACACGATCCAATTCCTGCTGCGTGACACCATCGGTTTTGATTTTCTCAATTTGCGCGACCAACGCAGCTTCCAGCTCCGTTATGGTTTTGCCTTCACTTGGCATCCCCTCAAGCTCAAACAGGGCTTCTCTTCCTCTTGACGTGCTATCGTAACCGGCACCCACATCCACTGCCAACGCTGCCTCCCGCACCAGTTTCTGATTGAGTCTTGCCGAATCGTTGCCGCTCAGCACGCCGGCCAGCACATCCAGCGCATAAGGCTCCCAGGCTTGTTCTGGCGCTTGAAGTTTGTCGGACAGAGTGGGCACGTGATACCCCATCACCAGATAAGGCAGCTTGGCTGGTGCTTTCACCACCACGCGCCGCTCGCCGATTTGCGGCGGCTCGGTTTGCGGTTTACGTGCGGGTAACTTACGTGGTTTGATGTTGCCAAAATACTGTTTGGCAAGCTTTAGCACCTCCTGCGTTTTTACGTCCCCAACGACCACAATTGTCGCGTTATTTGGTGCATACCAGGTGTTATACCATTCACGCGCATCAGCCGCCGTCATGTGCTCCAGATCGTTCATAAAGCCCACAACTGGCCGTGCATAAGGGTGTGCCCTGAACGCGGTGGATTGAAATTGCTCATTCACCTTCGACTGCGGCTTATCCTCAGTACGCCATCGACGCTCTTCCATCACCACCTTGATTTCTTTGGCAAATTCTTCATCGGTAATTTGCAAATTCGCCATGCGGTCCGCTTCCAGCTTGAAAGAGAGCGGCAAATGCGATTTTTCTAGCTGCTGAAAATAACAGGTGTAATCCATGCCTGTAAACGCATTTTCCTTACCACCTGCAGCCGCAATTAATCTGGAAAACTGGCCTGCAGGCACTTTTTTGGTCCCTTTAAACATCATGTGCTCCAGCACATGCGCTACACCGGTCTTGCCGTTCACTTCATCCAGCGCACCGGCGCGATACCACACTTGCGACACAACTACGGGCGCACGATGATCTTCCTGTACCACTAATTTCAGGCCGTTTTTAAGTGTAAACTCCTGAATCTCTGCCAGCGCTACTAGAGGGATAAAACTGAATATGATGAATGTGAATTTATTTATTTTTGTAAACACGAAAATACTCTCTCAAAAACAACAATAGTGAAGCTGCCACATAATGACACACGCCAAATTAGTTTAGTTCCGATTGACGAGTGGATGGCACGCATGCAAGTTTACGACTAAAATAGCAGCTATTCGAAATTTTAAGTTTGTTATGTTCAATATTTTCAAGAAAAAACCCGATCCAGCTGCAAGCAACCAACAAGATCCAATCCCTGCTCAACAAGCTGAGGCACCTGCAGAGCCCGCTGTTGAGCAAAGCCTGAGTTTTACGCAGCGATTAAAACAGGGACTAGCTAAAACCCGCCAGCAGCTTGGCGGCCAGCTCGCCAGCCTGTTTGGCGGCGGTAAAATCGATGCCGAAACATATGAGGAGCTTGAAACGATTTTGCTCACTTCTGATATCGGCGTCCCTGCCACACAGAAGCTGTTAGATAACCTTAAAAAGCGTGTTAAACGCGAAAACCTGGAAGACACCGGTGCGCTGAAAACTGCCTTAAAAGCAGAATTATTAAGCGTTTTAGCGCCACTTGAAGCGCCGCTGCAGACCAATACCCACGCACCTTTTGTGATGATGCTCGCAGGCGTTAACGGCGCCGGCAAAACCACCACCATCGGCAAACTCGCCAAATTATTCCAGGCGCAAGGCAATAGCGTACTCATTGCGGCAGGCGACACCTTCAGAGCTGCTGCCCGCGAGCAATTGCAAGTGTGGGGTGAGCGCAATAATGTACATGTCATTGCCTCTGAAGGCGGCGACCCGGCTGCTGTGATTTTCGATGCGGTGAATTCCGCCATCGCCAAAAAAATCGATATCATCATTGCCGACACGGCCGGCCGCCTGCCCACACAGATGCACTTGATGGACGAAATCAAAAAAGTGCAGCGCGTGATCGATAAAGCACTGCCTGGCGCCCCGCATGAAATTTTATTGGTGATTGACGCCAACACCGGCCAGAATGCGGTTTCGCAGGTAAAAGCCTTTGACGACGCGCTGGGCGTGACTGGCTTGGTGCTAAGCAAACTGGACGGCACCGCCAAAGGCGGCGTGATTGCTGCGATTGCCGAGGCGCGCCCGATTCCGATCCGTTTTATCGGCATTGGTGAAGCAATTGACGATTTGCGGCCTTTTAACGCGCATGAGTTTGTTGATGCACTGTTTGATTAGCCACATATTGATGCATAATTGAATCATGATTACCTTTGACCACGTCATCAAACGTTACCCTGGTAGCCACGAAGCATTGACCGACGTGAGCTTTACCATTGAACAAGGTGAAATGGTATATGTCACAGGGCATTCCGGGGCAGGCAAGAGTACGCTCCTGAAGCTGATGGCAGCGATCGAGCGCCCGACCTCCGGCACTGTATTGATTAACAATCAGAATGTCAGCAAGCTCAAAGCATCTACCTTACCCTATATCCGCCGCATGTTTGGCCTGGTGTTTCAGGACCATAAACTTTTATATGACAGAAACTGTTATCACAATGTCGCGCTGCCATTGGCTATTAACGGCATCACAGAACATGAGGCCGGTAAGCGCATTCGTGCCGCGCTGGATAAAGTAGGCTTGCTGGATAAAGAAAAAGCCATGCCAATTACGCTTTCCGGCGGTGAGCAGCAGCGTCTAGCCATCGCAAGGGCCGTCGTTTCCAGGCCATCGATTCTTATCGCAGACGAGCCCACCGGAAATTTGGATAGAAACTATGCGGCGGATATTTTGCAACTGTTTAACGCGTTTCAACAAGTGGGCGTAACTGTGATTATCGCCACGCACGATGCGCTCGGCAACGCCGGTGAGCAGAATAAAGTGCTGCATTTGAACCACGGCAAGCTTGTCAATGCCGAGGTTGTTTTATGAACGTCTGGCTCACTCAGCATACTCAGGCGCTAAGCCTGGTACTAAGACGCTTCAGAACAAACAAACTCGGTACATTACTGATTTGCTTCACGATAGGTATTACAGTTGCCCTGCCAAGCATCATGTACGCGGTTCTGGATAGTGTAAATAATCTGACCAGCAATATAAAAAGCGAGTCACGAATCAGTGTTTTTCTGGCTTTAAATCATAGCGACGCGGCCATACAAACAATCAAAGCCGCTTTAGAAAAAAATGCTGCTATTAAGAACTTCAAGTTCGTATCAAAAGAAGAAGCCCTCGGCCAGCTGCAGGCCTTAGACACCAATAAAGATGTGCTACATTCACTTGAGAAAAACCCCTTGCCCGATGCTTTTTTTGTGGAACCGAGCAAGCTTGATGCTGAATCGATAGAGAATCTTAAAGCAGCTTTAAGCAAAATGGACGGTGTCGAAGAAGTCATTGTGGATGGCGCCTGGATTAAACGCCTCAATTACCTGCTGTTGCTGGGCCAAAAGGCAATGCTCGCTATCGCTGGCTTGTTGGCGTTCGCACTGGCGGCTGTCATCGCCAATACCATCCGCATGCAAATCGTCACACAAAGCGCAGAGATAGAATTAAGCCAACTAATCGGTGCCACCAGAAGCTTTATCCGCAGGCCGTTTTTGTACGCTGGCGCGCTGTATGGCTTAATCGGCGGACTGTTCGCACTGCTGATTACCTTTACGGTCATTTTCCTGTTTAACCAGTCCCTCGCACCGCTAGCGGCCGAGTATCAAACAAGCTTTTCACTCACTTATCCCAGTCTTCCAACAAGCATCATCACCTGTTTGCTATCTATCGTGGTCGGGCTGATTTCAGCCTATCTTGCTGTATCTAAATCGATGTATAAATTATCCAGTAGCCACTGAAAAGACCTTTTAAAAAATCCCGGTCTTTTCGGAACTTTCAGAGTCTAGCACTCTCGAAGTTAGAGTGCTAAAATAGCAATAACTATTAATTAAGGAGTTTTACTATAAACGCTTTAACTATACCGTCGATCTCGTCACTTGACAGCTTTGATCAGTATGTTCGTGCCATCAAAGCCTTCCCGCTTCTGAGCGCGGAGGAAGAGTATGAATATGCAACTCGCCTCAAGAAAAATAATGACTTGGAGGCTGCACAGTTGCTGATTGTTTCGCATCTGCGCTTGGTTGTGAGCATCGCGCGTGGCTACATGGGTTACGGTTTACCACAGTCAGACCTTATTCAGGAAGGCAATATTGGCCTAATGAAGGCAGTTAAACGCTTCGACCCAGACCGTGGCGTGCGTCTTGTTTCATTTGCCATGCATTGGATTAAAGCAGAGATTAATGAATTTATCGTGCGCAACTGGCGCTTGGTTAAAACCGCCACTACCAAAGCACAACGTAAATTATTTTTTAATTTGCGCAGCATGAAACAAGGCCTGGAATCGCTTCATCCTGACGAAGTCAACCATATTGCACGCGAGCTGAAGGTCAAGCCGGAAGAAGTGCGCGAGATGGAATACCGCTTGAACGGGCATGAAATTTCTTTGGATGCGCATATTGACGATGACGGTGAGGAAAGCTTTAGCCCGATTGCCTACCTGGAAGACGAAAGCCCGGAGCCTTCTGCGTTTTTAGAAAACCAGCAAACCGAACAGTTGCAATCCATGGGCTTAAGCAAGGCATTAGAAAGCTTGGACGAGCGCAGCCGCCGCGTGCTGGAAGCGCGTTGGCTCACGGAAAATGCAACTTCAACCTTGCATGACTTGGCTGCTGAATTTAATGTTTCCGCTGAGCGTATCCGCCAGATTGAACAAAAAGCCATGCAGAAGATTAAAGCTTTAATGCTTAAATCTTAATTTGTTTTAACAATAAAAAAGCCGACATTGCGTCGGCTTTTTTGTTAGCTGCAATTAACTCAAGCTGCTTTAGTTTCTGCTTCACTCTCAAATGCCAATGCATTACCCATATGCTGACGCAATACTTTTAGATCCATCATCTGGGCACGTATGCTTTTCTCGATATTTTCAAGCTCTAGAATACGGTCTTCCAAGGTGTCGGTTGCCTTGTAGATGCGTTTAATACTTTCCAGGCGGCGGCGTAATTGTAACTGATGCTCGCGCACCTGCGACTCCATCGGCGCGATCACGGCTTTCAACCAGTTCTCAACGTCACGGTTAGCCACTTCATACACATGTATCACACGGCTTGCCAAGGTTTCAAAAAACTTGGTGGTCAGCGTCATTTTCTCATTCGCGATCATATTAAATGTCGTATTAAACTGCTCTTTATAAGCACGTTCAAGTTTGGCCAGTTCTTTCTGGTAACGCAGCGTTGAAAACGCCGGCGGCTCGGATTTGCGCAAGCCATGTTCCTTAGAAAATTTGTCGTACATCACATCCATCATTTTCTTAATCTCATCGATCTGCGCATCGGATGACACTAATCGGCCTTTTAGATCGGTGAAAAAATGATCCATCGCCTCACGGATTGTTTTGGTAAAACTGGCGTTTACCATGGTTTCACGCGTGGTATGCACCTGCATCTTTAGCGCTTCCATGCCCAGCAAGGTAAACAGCTTGTTGGTTTGCTGCGAGAACACGCTGCGCAATGCCTGAAAACGCTGCAAGCCTTTTTCAAAGTTCTCCTTGTCCACCTTCACCTTGTTCATCATGTGCTCAACCACATCTTCGTTTTTGCCGCGCAAACCACGAAGCTCTTCAAGTTGTTCTGCCACGCCTGATATTCGTGATTCTAAAATCATGTTCGAATTGCTGATTAAATCCTCAATCTCGTTTTTTGTATTGTCGCGGACGATTTCTTTTTTTGAAGGAATCAGTTCGTCAGACAAGGCTTTTTCCAGCGCCGGTAGCCGACTCTGTGCCAATAAAGCATCATCGCCATTGATTTTGGCTAACAGGCCTTTTTGGGCGGAGGTTGGGAAAATCTGATTTGTTTCCAAGCCAAGCAGCTCAGCACTCATCTTAACTTGCTTGCTGATTTCCTTTTCAATTTCCTTTTCGTTTTTCAGCTCGTCCCAAAGACCGTCAATTTTGTTTAATACAGCCAAGCGGCCTTTTTGTTTCCAGCGCGTGCCGCTGATATATTGGCGCCATACGTCAATCTCGGATTTTGTCACGCCGGTATCTGCAGCCAGAATAAACAGCACAGCATGCGCATTCGGCAGCATATTCAATGTCAGCTCGGGCTCGGTTCCGATGGCGTTCAAGCCCGGGGTATCTAAAATAACCAGCCCCTGCTCAAGCAAAGGATGTGGGAAATTAATCATGGCGTAGCGCCAGCATGGAATATCGACAGTGCCGTCTTTATTCAGGCTCATGGCGTCGTCACTGCTGTTGGGGTCAAAAAGCCCGTATTTTTCAGCTTCCGCTGCTGTCACCCGCTTAGTGCTGCTGACTTCTTTGAATGCAGCCACCATGCTATCGTTATTATCGACATCAAACACGACCGTGTGCCATTCATCCGGATAGCGCTTGTACTCGGTAGTAGTGGCATCTGAGGCGCGCGTATCAATTGGCAACATCATGATGGAGGTCGGTTTTGACGGGTCATACAATAACTCTGTGGGGCACATCGTGGTGCGGCCCGCGCTGGATGGCAGCAGGCGTTGGCCGTAATCTGCAAAGAAGATGGCATTGATCAATTCTGATTTGCCACGTGAGAATTCGGCCACAAACGCGACATTCAGTTTATCTTCACGTAAACGCTCGAGCAGATTGGTGATGCGTTGATCTATTTGCGCGTCATTGAGCTCCTGCTCATTCAGCCAGCTGCGATAATCGCAAATACTGTCTACCAGCGCCTTTCTCCACTCAGAGTAGGCTGTAAACTGGTGCGCTAATTTATTTTCTGCCATGCGAGTCCCCACTTAATCCCCAAAAGTAGTTGCCAAAATTGACTACTTTTCTTGTAATCGTACTTTATCATGACATCGTAAATATTCAAATAAATCAGTCACATCAACATGCTTAATTCATTTAAATTCTGATGAAAGGTGGATTTTTAGCGACAAACGGCATATGGTTAAAAAAAGTTGTGGTAAAAACCGCTAATTTATTAGCCGAGAGACATGTTCTGCTATCATTTCAGTTTGTTCAATTGCATCCATTTTTAAATGAGCGGCTTAAACGTAAATTCACCCCGACCCATTGATATCCGCCTGCACCAAGCTTCGCGCCTGTTGGAAATTAAATTTGATAACGGCACCGAGTGCATGCTCTCATGTGAGTTTCTGCGTGTATATTCGCCTTCGGCTGAGGTGCGCGGCCATGGCGCAGGACAGGAAACGCTGCAAATTGACAAAGAGAACGTGAATATCACGGGCATCGAACCCGTCGGCAATTACGCGGTCAAGCTTATGTTCTCGGATGGCCATGATACCGGCTTATATTCATGGGATTATTTGTACTATTTAGGCGAACACTACGAGGCCTTGTGGCAGGATTACATCACCAGACTCGAAATGGCAGGCCACTCTCGTAAAGACATCAGCAAGGAACACCATGAGCGATAAAACTACACATTTTGGCTACAAAACGGTCGATGAAGTTGAAAAACAGCAAAAAGTGGGCGAAGTGTTTCATTCCGTCGCCAGTAAATACGACATCATGAACGACGTCATGTCGGCCGGACTGCACCGTGGCTGGAAACGCTTCGCGGTGGAAGTAAGCGGTGTAAAGCCCGGCGACAAAGTGCTGGATATTGCTGGCGGCAGCGGTGATTTATCCAAACTTTTTGCAAAAAAAGTCGGCCAAGATGGGGAAGTGATTCTCACCGACATTAACGCATCCATGCTGGCAGTAGGCCGCGACAGGATGATAGATGCGGGCCTGAGCGTACCCGCCACACAGTGCAACGCCGAGAAACTGCCTTTTCCTGACAATACGTTTGATTGCGTCATTGTGGCGTTTGGCCTGCGCAACATGACCCATAAGGATATTGCATTAAAAGAGATGCAGCGCGTGCTTAAAACAGGCGGCCGCCTGCTAGTGCTGGAATTCTCTAAAGTGTGGCAACCGCTAGAGAAGCTATACGATGCCTACTCGTTCAAATTTCTGCCATTCATGGGCAAACTGATCGCCAAGGATGCCGAAAGCTACCAGTATCTAGCGGAAAGCATCCGCATGCACCCAGACCAGGAAACGCTCAAACAAATGATGCTGGACGCTGGCTTAGGCAAGGTGGATTACTACAACCTGAGCGCGGGCGTGGTGGCTTTGCATAAAGGTTATAAAACCTGATGTTCAAGCCGTTTGCAACACGCTTTTTGCAGCACCTCACCAATCAAAATAATTGGTCGCGCGAGCATTTAATCGGCTTTGCGGGAAAAGTCGTACAGTTTGATGTCGCATTGATGAAAACCAATTTGCTGATTCTAGAAGACGGCAGCCTGGCCATTGCAGGCGAAACAGCAACGCCAGACGCTACTATCCACGCGCCTCCCAGCCTTGTCTTGCGTCTTCTGGCTAAAGATGAGGCAGCAAAAACACAAATCACCATCGATGGTGATGCGCATCTGGCAACCGAATTGAGTAAAGTGCTGCAATTGATGCGCTGGGATATCGAAGAGGATTTGAGTCATGTCGTAGGCGATATTGCTGCGCATAAAATTGGCGTAGCAAGCCACAAAATTATTCAAGAGACAAAGCAGCAAAGTGTTCATCTGGCCGAAATGCTCGTGGAATATTGGCAGGAAGAGAAAAACGTTCTTGCCAAAAAGCGCCATGTGGAACAATTCAATACTGAGGTTGATACGTTGCGAGGCGATGTTGCTCGTTTTGAAAAACGCCTGGAAAAACTAACCCGTTCTGCCAATAAAAACCACACACCATAACTATGCATTATTTTCGGCTGTTTCATATCATATTTGTAGCACTGCGCTTCGGCCTGGATGATTTTATTCATGAGCACCCGCCACTACGCCCGCTGCATCGACTTATTCAAATCCTATTTTTTTGGCGCAGCAAGCAACAACCGCGCAGTGTTCGGCTGCGTTTAGCGTTAGAGAAATTAGGACCGATTTTTGTTAAGTTCGGTCAAGTGCTCTCCACCCGGCGTGATTTATTGCCGCCTGATGTGGCAGATGAACTGGCTAAGCTGCAAGACCAGGTGCCACCGGTTGTTTTTGCAGAGGTGCAAACCACTATAGAAACCGCATTCGGGCTGCCACTCGACCAGGTTTATAGCCAGTTTGACGAAATGGCCATAGCAAGCGCCTCGGTCGCGCAGGTGCACTTTGCCAACTTGCTGAATGGCAAACCGGTTGCGGTCAAGGTATTGCGGCCAAACATCGCCAAAGTCATCAACCAGGATATTTCCCTGCTCCAATCGCTCGCCTGGTTTGTACAAGCGGTTTCATCCGAAGGCAAACGCCTCAAGCCGCAGGAAATTGTGGAAGAGTTTGCACGCCACACGCAGCATGAGCTGGATTTAACGTTGGAAGCCGCCAATTGCAGCCAACTGGCGCGCAATTTTACTGATAAACGTCTACTCATTCCGGAAGTGTATTGGGATTACTGCCGCAAAGAAGTGATGACCATGCAGCGCATGCATGGCACGCCTGTAAGCCAGATTGATGTATTGCGAGCAAAAGGTATCGATATCACCAAGCTCGCGCACGACGGCGTGGAAATATTCTTTACACAGGTATTTCGCGACGGGTTTTTTCATGCTGATATGCACCCGGGCAATATCCAGGTGGCGGATGATGGCCCAGATAAAGGTAAGTATATTGCGCTGGATTTCGGCATCATGGGCAACCTGAACGACACCGACAAATATTATCTGGCACGTAATTTCCTGGCCTTCTTTAACCGCGATTATCGTGATGTCGCCGTGGCGCATATCGAGTCGGGCTGGGTACCAAAAGACACCAATGTGGATGAACTGGAAACCAGCATCCGCGCTATATGTGAGCCGATCTTTAACAAGCCGCTCAAGGACATTTCATTTGGGCGCACCTTGCTAAGCCTGTTTCTAATGTCGCGCCGTTTCGGCGTGGTGATTCAACCGCAACTCGTCATGCTGCAAAAAACCTTGCTGAATATTGAAGGCCTGGGCCGTGATTTAGACCCGAACATTGACCTGTGGCAAACCGCCAAGCCTTTTTTAAAGCGCTGGATGAGCGAACAAATAGGTTGGCGCAGCGTAGCAAAATCACTCAAAAAAGAGCTGCCTTTTATCGCAAAAAATGCGCCGCACATGCCGCGTTTGGTGCATCAGTTTTTAACGCAGCAAACCCAGTCCGAGCGCGATAACCCGCTGCGTGAACAGCTGGATATGCTTATTCAAACCCAGCAACAACAAGCACGCTGGCAAAAGCGGTTAACCTGGATTATATTGCTGTTGGTCATGTTGCAGATTTCCGCTTATCTAATATTTTATATTTGGAGTTAATCATGAAAATAGTACCAAAAATCATTGGCTTATGTCTTGCATTATGCGCTACGCTGGCATTAGCCGCCTCTCCCGCCGGTTTGTGGAAAAGTATCGATGACAAAACCGGCAAACCACGCTCCCTCATCCGCATCACCGAACACAATGGTGAATACAGCGCCGTAGTAGAAAAAGGCTTGCTGCCGACCGACACAGGCGAAGCGGTGTGCGACAAATGCACCGATGAACGCAAAGGTCAGAAAATCATCGGCATGACGATTGTAAAGGGGCTGAAAGAGAAAAATGGCGTGTACCAGGGCGGAGAAATTCTGGATCCTGATAACGGCAAAACCTACAAATGCAAAATGAAACTGGACGAAACCGGAAACAAACTGGAAGTGCGCGGATTTATTGGGGTTTCGCTGTTTGGCAGATCACAGACCTGGACGCGGGAAGAGTAAATTCTATGCGTAAAATTCATAATGGATACATCTCTATTATTCTGTTAGTTTTATTTACATTATGCTCTTGCACTGTAGAACACTCTGATTCGGAAAACCTTAATCAAGGTATTGATACTCCTAAAATCTTCAACAGAGACGAATTTAAAAAGAAAGTCATGGGTCTATCAGGAGCTTTCGTCATTCAAGAGCTCGGAAAGCCGGACTCAACATCAGAATCTGGTGGCACTGAATATTGGTATTACCATCAAAGAAGTATAGATACAGTGACTGGTAATGTAGATAACACTGTGCAAATTGTCTTCGACTCTCAAAGTAAGCAAGTTAGCCAGATTAATTTTTAAAGATTTACATAAACTCAAATTGGCCTACAGGTCGCATGAATATTGGCTTGCAGGGCATGCAGATTAATCAGCGCTTTTGGCAGTGTCTACAAAAAAACGTGGAGCGCTGCCCCAGCCGGATGCATTGGATGGGCTTGCTGCATACTTTGCAAGGCTCGCCGGTACGACCATACACAAAATATTCCTGCTGGAAATAACCCGGGTTGCCATCGGCACCAAAAAAATCCCGTAAGCTGCTTCCGCCCGCGTTAAGGGCATCGTTCAGCGTCGCTTTAATTTCTGCCACTAATTTTTCACACTGTTTTAAGGTAAGCTGTTTGGCAGGTATTTCGGGATGAATGCGCGCCCTAAACAAAGACTCGCTGGCGTAGATATTCCCTACACCCACCACCAAGTGGCTATCCATAATCGCAACCTTGATCGCTGCACTACGTGTACGCAGTTCTCCATGCAGATATTTAGCGTTAAAACCATCTTCGAGCGGTTCCGGGCCCAGCACGCGCAACAGCGGATGCTCATCAGGCTTCCCGCCTGCCCACAGCACCGCGCCAAACCGGCGCGGGTCGCGCAGGCGCAACACCTGACCATCATGAAACTGAATATCAAAATGGTCATGCTTTTCAGGCGGGTAATTTCTATCGAGCAGGCAAAGGCGGCCGGACATGCCTAAGTGCAACAAAAGTGTACCGTTTTCAAAATCTGCCAGAATGTATTTGGCTCGACGCCTTAAGCCAAGCAGTTTTTGATTGTGGAGCGTTTGCGGCAGATGCGCCGGAATCGGCCAGCGCATGCCGGCATTGCGAATGACGATATTTTTGACCGTTTGATTTAAGAGCGGAACCAGGCCGCGACGGGTGACTTCGACCTCAGGCAATTCAGGCATACGTCACCCGCCAGCTGCGTCTTATTGAAGATTAAGCGGCGGGTTCAGCATATTAAACCCGACATCATTGCTAAAGTGATACAAAACGCCTTCATCGGGGCGGCCAAGCAGTAAGTCTGGCGCTTCCTGAATTTTATCGAAATGTATTTTTTTGCCATCTTTCAGCTTCACTTCAAACGATGGATATGTCACTTTACGGTCTGGCGCATACAACTCGACTTGTTTGGCTTGCGCCTGCTTCCAGCTGAAATCCAGCCATTCGTTCAGCTCGTTTTGCGTGGGTTTGGCTTTGGGCGCATTCACGCTCCACTTGCCATCTGTAATATCCACATTCAAGCGCGCTTCTTCCCATTGCTCCAAACGCGAAAAATCGAAGCCGGAAATCTGTTTTGCCTCCTCCCGGCTAAGCGGGCTTTTATCAACCAATTCGATAGGTTGCGTACTTGCCGCCTCGGCATAGCTGCCTGGCAGCAGATAAACCGCATCTTTATAGGCAATATACTGTTCATCATTGACCGGATTGAATGTTCCAAAAACAAACTCTTCTGTGCCGGCTGCATTAGTGAGCTTGAGCTTGAGTTGCGGATTATCCAGCCCGAACTTGGCCAAATCGGTAGTGGGGAACTTCTCTGCACTCTTAGCCGCGATGATAGCTAAAATACGCTGTACGGACATCTGGTCTGCACGCACTTTATACGGCGCGGTCATGTGCCACAGGCCATCCACCTTCTCGAAACTGGTGGGCGCCCGGGTAGGAAACTCGACTTTGACTGCAATAAAATCACCCAGTTTTAATGCAGAAACCTCATGCCCAGAAGGCGCGCTGGTATTGGCTTGCGGGCGCATATACAAAAACGTGACCAGGCCGGCTACAATCGCCAGCATCACTAAATTCAATAGCCATCTCTTTTTCATATCACCATCTTTTTAATATTCAGGTCAACCCACTTTACGCTTTTCTGCGTTTCCACCATAGCCAAAAGCCCGCAATGAACACCCCGATCGGGATGAAGAACTGGAAGCCATGGAATACTGTCCAGGCAACCAGACGGCTTGTGTCATCGTTTGGAATGGTCACATTGATGTCTTTAAGCGGCATGGGCTGAATAGTGATGAGTTTGTCGTCACCCGCCAGCCAGTTGACAATATTGATACCGAAGTCCAGATTGCCGCCGTTGGTAATAAAGGTGTTCGATAAAAAGTTGCCGTTACCTATCACCACCACGCGCTGACCCTTTTTGCCGTATTCACGCTCTAAAGCCACGCCGATATTGATTGGGCCACGTTTGTCTTTTTTCTCATCAAACACGGCTTTCTGGTTTTTTCCGCCATTCAAAATCTTGTCTGATTCCAGCCAGCCATTGGGCGCAACTTCCACCAAACGCGCTACCTTCCAGCCAAGCTCATCAGAGGCTTTTGCATCCACTTCATGCGCCTCGGGAAATAGTGTGCGTAGCTGAAAGTTACGCGTAATGGGGTGGTCGCCGTACAGGCTAGCGAATGCCACTTTGGCATCTGCACCATATTGTGCGGCAGTCATGTCCACGACGATGCCCGGTGAGATGGTCAAGCCCAGATAATCTGCGACCTCTTTCAAACCGTGCAAATTATCATTATCGAGCAGCCAAAGCAGGTTGCCGCCCGCCTCTAAATAAGCCTTGATTTTTTTTGCTTCAATTTCGCTTAAATCCACTTGAGGACTGGCAATCACCAGCATGGCGCCATTGCTTGGCACCGCCTGGGCAATGGTTAAATCCGGGTTGGCAAATTTAAAGCCTTTCTCTTCAAGTTTTTTACCAAATTCACCAATATCGTGATTTTTAATCCCCTGCAGATGCCGCTCGCCGTGACCATCCAGAAACATCACGGCCTGTTGGTTGGTTCGCGCCAAGCGCACCAGTAGATTGGTCATTTCCTGTTCAGCAATCGGCGGGAAAATGTGCTCGGTGCGTTTGTTGTATTCCACCACTACTTCGCCATCTTGCTTAATATTGGCTTCTTGCGCCAGCTTTGGCTCTTGGGATGGATTTATGAATTTAAGATGAATGTCTTTCTTTTCGCGCTGATAGCGCGCCATAAAATCGATCATGCCCTTACGGAAAGTATCGCCACGGTCTGCGTCATCTTTGGTAGCAAATACCGTGACATTCACAGGCCCCTGCATCGATTTGAGTACATTCACGCTGCCTGGCGTGAGTATGTTGCGATTGGCTTGCGTAATATCTTTTGCCACATGGTATTGGCTTGCCAGATAACCCAGAAGAACGATAAGCAGTAAAAACAGCAGCACAAAAAACCAGTTTTGCGCCAGCATTTGTAAACGTAGATTTCTATTTATTTTCATAGAGTTAATCCAATCAGCCTCTTAAACGGTCTGCGTCTAAACGACGAATGGTTAAAATTAAAAAAGTAGCGGTAAATAACACAAAATAGGCAATGTCAGCAGTATCAATCAGCCCGCCAGCAAACGATTGAAAATGATTCATCAGCGAAAGTTTTGCCATTGTGCTGCTTGGGTCACCCGAAAAAAAACGATCCAAAATCATCAGTGCAAACAGCGCGATAAAGCTCAAAATAGCGGCCACTACCGGTTGTGAGGTCAGGCTGGAGAAGTACAGGCCAAGCGAAGAAAAACTCGCGACCAATAAAAACAGGCCCAATGAATTGGCCAGAATGTAGCCAAAATCAATATCGCTCCAGATGTTGAGCGTAGACAGCATCAGCGCGATATACACAATCAGGATGCTTAAAAAAGCGACCAGCCCAATAAATTTTCCCAGGACAATCTCAGTCAGCGACAGCGGCGCGCTGAACAGAAAAGGCAGTGTCTGGTTGCGGCGCTCTTCTGATATCAGCCGCATCGAGAGCAGCGGCACCGCAAACAGCATAATAAACGAGGCCAATCCATACACGACCTGACCAACAAATTGTGTTACGCCGGAACGCTCTGCCGGGCGAATGGCGCCGGACATGACTTCGAAATAGTCATTCACGCCGTTAAGATAATACGTACCGAATGCAAACATCAGCAACGCCAGGATGATCCAGCCCATGGGCGATGCAAACACGCTTTTGAGTTCTTTTCTTGCAATATTCAATATCATTTTCTAACCTTAATTTTATCCAGCTTTTATGCGGCTTCTGCTGCCGCATCTTGGTAGGTCAACTGCACAAACACGTCTTCCAGACTGGTTTGATCAGGTGCGATCTGGTACAAGCCCCAGCCATTTTTAACCGAGGCCTGTACGATTGCTTCATGTGGCGCTTCCGCCTCGGCAAAGCGAACGCGCATCATATTGTTATCGGTCACTTCGGCTTCGGTCACGCCATTAATTTTAAGCAATTCTTCTACCGCTGGCGCTTTGCTGAAGCCTATCAATAGCTTATTGCCGACGCGCTGGCGCTTCAGTACATCAATGCCGCCGTTAAACACCAGCTTGCCTTTGTCGATAATCTGCACGTGGTCACACACCATTTCCACCTCGGGCAGAATGTGCGTGGAAAGAATTACGCTGTGCGCGCCGCCAATTTCACGAATCAGCGCGCGGATATCGCGAATCTGGATCGGGTCCAAGCCCACGGTTGGCTCATCCAGAATCACCACCATTGGGCTGTGAATAATGGCTTGGGCGATCCCTACCCGCTGCTGGTAGCCGTTAGATAGATTTTCAATCAAACGCTTACTCATGTGCATTAAGCCACAGCGCTCTTTGGCGTTTTCAACCGCTTTCTTGATGTGCTTGCCACTTACTCTATGTAAGCGCGCCGCAATCGTTAAGTATTCATCGACCGTCAGCTCTTTATACAAAGGACGCATTTCGGGCAGATAGCCGATCAGCGCCTTGGCTTCCTTGGGGTTTTCGATCATGTCGATGCCGCAGATTTTTACGCTGCCTGCACTCGGCGCGAGATTGCCCGTAAGCATTTTCATGGTGGTGGATTTGCCTGCGCCGTTTGGCCCCAAAAAGCCGAGCACTTCGCCCTGCTTTACACTAAAGCTCACGTTGCTCACGGCCTCACGACCGCCATAAAGCCTGGTCAGCTCGATTGCTTCTACTGTCAAATTATTCATAAATGTTTAATGTGTACCCAGGTAAAACCAATGGTTTATGAAACAAAACTGGTAGATTAGTTTCATGCAAAAAGTTATAGTCATACTTAAATGTATGTAATTACTGTCCAACCTTTAATTATGGATGAACTTGCGCTTACTGTCACGGACTAAACGATACACAAACGCTATATTTGGATAATGATCGAATGCCACAAATCAAGAAAATAGTTACTGCTTTACTTATCGGCTTTGCAGGTGTCAGCAGTTTGAACGCGGCCGCGGAGCCGAAAGCCGCGCCGGCCATCACGACCGCCAACGCGGAGTTTGTGTACAAATATCTGTTAGGCGAAATTGCCGGACAGCGCGGCGAAATCACGTTAGCCAGCCAATTATTTTTGGATTTAGCCAAGCAAACGCGCGATCCGCGGCTGGCAGAGCGCGCCGCACGTGCTGCCGCTTATGGCAATCAGCCGGGCATTGCCCTGCAAGCCTCTACATTGTGGGCAGAACTGGATCCAGCATCCCTTGAGGCGCAGCAGGCTTCCAGCCAGTTACTAATCGCCAGCGGCAATTTAAAACAGGCCAAACCGCATATTGAGAAACTTCTGGCCAAAGAAGAGACCCGAGCCAACGGCTTTTTATATCTGAATTCATTACTGGAAAACCAAAAAGACAAAGCAGAAGTTTTGACCGCAATTACCGAATTTGCCGCACCATACCCAAAATTGCCGGAAGCGCAGTTTGCAATAGCACAGGCGGCACTGGCTGCAAACAAGCCCGATATCAGCAAAAAGGCACTCGAAACCGCAAACAAGCTCCGCCCAGGCTGGGAGTTGGCCGCACAACTGCAAGCGCAACTGCTGTTGAAAGAATCTCCGGACAAGGCGGTTGGTTTTTATCAAGGTTTTTTAAAACAATACCCAAAAGCGAACGAAGTGCGCATGGCCTATGCCAAGTTACTGGTAAGCCAAAAACGTCACGCGGAAGCTAAACCCGAGTTTGTAAAACTGGTTGAAAGCTCAAATGGCAGCCCTGAAATCAGCGCGGTGGTTGGCTTGCTATCGCTAGAGTCCAATGACTTTGCGATGGCTGATAAATATTTCCAGCAGTCCCTCAGCTCGGGATTTAAAAATCCGGACCAGCTCTATTTTTACCTGGGGCGCAGTGCGGAGCGCCAAAAAAACGACACGACGGCGCTTAGCTGGTACGACAAAATTCAACCCGGCAATCATTTTTTAGATGGCAGGCTTTCTGCAGCAAACGTGATTGCGCGCACCAAAAACGTGGACGCTGCCATCAAAATGCTGGACGAGGTGGAAGACCTGACGACGGAACAGCAAATCACGGTGATTCAAGCTGAGGCCAGTTTATTAAGCCAGGCCAAGCGCAATCAGGAATCGTTCGACCTGATGCAGAAAGCGGTAAACAATATCCCCAATACGGTTGAACTGATTTATGACTATGCGATGGCGGCGGAGCGGATAGGCAAGCTGGACGTAATGGAAGCAGAACTACGCAAGACAATCCAGCTCCGACCTGATTTTGCAGCGGCTTATAACGCGCTTGGGTATTCGTTTGCAGACCGGAACATCAAACTGAACGAGGCCAAAACCTTAATAGAAACCGCGCTCAAATTACAGCCAAACGATCATTACATGCTAGATAGTCTGGGCTGGGTGCATTATCGGCTGGGTAATTTAGCCCTTGCGGCAGAATATCTACGCAAAGCTTATGAAATCCAGACGGATCCGGAAATTGCTGCGCATTTAGGCGAAGTATTGTGGAAACAAGGCTTGCAGGAAGAAGCTAAGAAAATCTGGGCGAACGCGTTAAAAGACCACCCCGAAAATGACGTGTTGGTGGCTACCGCCAAAAAATTCCGCTCATAAATCTTTCAGTTTTTAAATCTTAAGAGTCTAAATTTGCTGCATAGTCGCAACATCTTATTTTCAGCAATTGTTCCATTGATATTGGGCATATCGGGCTGTGCGACCCTTCCGCCGCCGCCTCAACCGCCTGCGACATCAAGCATCAATCAGCAACATCTCGCCACGCTTGCCAGCATCAAAACATTCTCGCTTAAGGGCCGTCTGGGTGTAGTCACCAACCCGCGCGGCTTTACAGGCGGCATCGATTGGCAGCATCAAGCTGCCGAAGATAATATTGATGTGTATTCACCCGTGGGCGGCAAAGTCGCCAACATCATCAAAAGGCCCAGTGGCGTTACGCTCACCACGCAAGATGGCCGCTCCACCACCGCAAAGGATGCTGAAAGTCTCACCGAAACCACGCTAGGCTGGCGCCTGCCTCTGGAAGGGCTTAGCGACTGGGCTTTAGGCAAGCCGACAACCAGCAAAATAGATGCGGCCACATGGAATGAACAAGGTCAGCTTACTACGCTGAAACAGGACGGCTGGGATATTGAATATCAAAACTATGCTGAAAATAGCGGCTACTTTTTGCCCGGAAAAATTGTATTGAAAAGCGAAAAAGTGAATTTAAAATTATTAGTAGAAAAGTGGGTTAGCGCGGGAAATTAGCGTCCTAGAATACAAAGCCCCTTAACAAAACGTACTGAATCAAGATGAAACAAGCTCAAGGCTCGCTTAACGATTGGCTGGAATCGCAGATAGCCAGGGGCTGCAGCCTGGAATCGATGATCGAGGCGCTGCAACAGGCCGGCCACCCAGCAGAAAATGCGCGCAGTCTGGTGGTTAAGGCTTTTGAGAAAGTGGGCTTGATTGCAGATTCTTCTCTGCCCGGTTTACAGATGACCGAAGCATGGCAAAAAATCGTGCAGCAACGTGAAGAGATGTTGCCCATCAAGCCCGTTATCGCACTTGCCATACCGCGACTGATGGTGTTTGAGAACTTCTTAAGCGACGCTGAGTGCGATGCGCTGATTGCGCTGTCACTGGCAAAAATGCAGGATTCTACGGTGGTGGATCCGCAAACCGGTGAATTTGTAAAGCACCCTGAACGCATCTCGCGCGGCACGCATTTCGAGCATCAAAGCAATGAGGTCGTGATTGAAATTGAGAACCGGATAAGCAAGTTATTCGGCTTTCCGGTAAACCAGCAGGAAGCGATTCAGATACTGCATTACGGGGTGGGCGGAGAATATCGTCCGCATTATGATTATTTCCCGCCTGAAGAGGCCGGCAGCCAGTCAGCTCTTGCGCACGCGGGGCAACGGCTGGCCACGCTGGTGATGTACCTAAATACACCGACGCTGGGCGGCAGTACGGATTTACCTAATCTAGGACTCACCATCACGGCCAAAAAAGGCTTTGCCCTGTATTTTGAAAGTATAGCCCCGCATGGCGAGCCCTATCCCCAAACCTTGCACGCGGGCATGCCTGTATTAGCAGGCGAAAAATGGATTGCCACCAAATGGCTTAGGGAGCGTGCGCTGTTCTAACTTTTGACACCACTAATTATCGGATTTCCCGCCTCCTCCAGGCACGCCGGATTCCTGGAATTAACGCCTAATTCCCCCTCTGCTTCCGCATTAAGTAACACCTGTACTTGCGCATAATTTATGCTGGTTACATGTGGACGTAAGCAGCATGAAAAAAGTCATCCTATTTTTACTGTTATCTATTATCTTGAGCGGCAACAGCTATGCCATCACCTGGGTAAAACTGAATGAAAGCAGCAATTCAAAACTCATGCTGGATAAGCAATCCGTGCTGCAACAAGATGCCTTTAAGAAAGCCTGGGTGAAAGTTGAATACAGAACACCACAAAAAAACCTGGAAACAGTGGGCACAGAATACACCCTGTCAAAATTACTGTGGTTTTTTGATTGTGCAACACAAAAATCAGCCACGTCGCAGGTCTTTCAGTATCTTGGTAATGAACTTGTTTATTCCGCAGGCGTTGACCCTAAAAATGCCGAGTTTATAGAGCCTGTTCCGGAATCTGACGTAGACATCGCCATGCGCTATGTTTGCCGCGCAAACAAACCGGCTTCCGCTCCAATAGAATCCAAGACAGTTGCAGAAAAGGCGGGTACGCCTGTAGCCAAACCCGAAAAAAGTGAAAACGAAAAGGCAGAAACAAAAGCCAAAACCGTCGCAGAGAAACCTGAACCAGCGGCTAACCCAGTTGCCGCAATAGCTGCACAACCAGATAAACAAGGCGCTGCCAAAGCAGAAGCCAATAAAACCCATTGGACCTATGAAGGAAAACAAGGGCCTGATAATTGGGCCAAGCTCAGTCCGGAGTTCGCGATATGTGAAACCGGGCGCAACCAATCCCCCATTAACATTGAGAATACGATGCGCGCATCGTTAAAGCCGCTTAAGGGAATACAGAAGTTTCCTGCAAAGGATATTGTCAATAACGGCCATACCGTGCAGGTGAACTTTAAGCAAGGCAACATGCTGGTGCTGGATAGCGCGCCATACCAAATGAAACAGGTACATTTTCACGCACCAAGCGAAAATACCATCAATGGCAAATCCTTCCCATTAGAAGCACATTTTGTACATGCCGATGCCAAAGGCAACCTTACCGTGATCGGCGTTATGTTCAAGGAAGGCGAAGCCAGCCCGGGCCTGGAAAAGCTCTGGGCGCAGCTGCCTGACAAAGAAGGTACGCCGGTTCCGCTAAAGAGCAGAGTGATTCCGAGCGAATTGATTCCGGAAAACCGCGCTTATTATCGATTTAGCGGCTCACTCACCACGCCGCCATGCAGCGAAGGTGTGCGCTGGTTGTTGATGAAAACCCCTATGACGGCATCCAAGGCGCAAATAGAGGCTTTTGAGCGTGCGGTGAAACACCATAACAACCGCCCGGTGCAAGCATTGAACGGCAGAGTGATTGTGGAGTAAACCAAATAAAAGATTAATTCAATCCAACCTTCTGGCTATGGATGCACATGCGCTAAAATGGCGTGTATGCAAAACTTTCAATCATTTCTGGCACCTGCAAAAATTAACCTGTTTCTGCACATCACCGGCCGCCGTGCCGATGGTTACCACACACTGCAAAGCGTGTTCCAGCTGCTGGATTATTACGACACGATTTACCTGAAACCCACAAAAACAGGCGAAATCAAGCGCCTCAACGAAATAAACAACGTGCCTGCAAGCCAGGATCTATGCGCCCTGGCGGCCAGCGCCCTGCAACAAGCTACTGGCTGTAAACTGGGGGTGGAATACAGTATTGAGAAGCACATTCCCATGGGCGGCGGCCTGGGCGGCGGCAGCTCAGATGCTGCAACCATGCTACTGGCGTTAAATCATGCATGGCAGCTTAATTTAAGCCGCGAGCAGCTCATGCAAATCGGCCTGACGCTGGGCGCCGATGTGCCAGTGTTTGTGTTTGGGCAAAACGCCTGGGCAGAAGGCGTTGGCGAACAACTCACCAAAATTGAGATCCCCCCGCAGTATTATGTGATACTGACGCCGCCGGTTCATGTCTCTACCGCACAAGTTTTTGCCAGTTCCCGATTGACAAGAGACACGAAACCATTGAAAATAGCGGACTTTTCAAGAGCCCAGAATTTAGGTGCGCATTCTAATAGTTTTAGAAACGATCTTGAAGCAGTAGTATGTGAAGAATTTCCTGCAGTTGCATCAGCCCTGCAATGGCTTAGCCAGTTTGGTTCGGCACGAATGAGCGGCTCGGGTGCCTCTGTATTTGTAGCAGTTAATTCACAACAGCAAGCAGATGCGATTTTGGCGCAAAAGCCGGCAAATGTGGCCGGATTTGTGGCTAAAGGCTTAAACAAGCATCCATTGTTTGAATTAGCAAAATGAGTTTATTGGGGAGTCGCCAAGCTGGTTAAGGCACCGGATTTTGATTCCGGCATGCGAAGGTTCGAATCCTTCCTCCCCAGCCAGATTTTTATAAAAGCAAAATAAGCGTGTAGATTTTACTGATTTACACGCTTTTATTTTTTAACTTGTGTTAGGGATGAGTGAAATTGAGTAGTGGCAGCATGATGGTGTTTACAGGCAATGCCAACCCGGAGCTGGCGCAGCAAGTCGCGAAGCATCTTGGTATTGAGCTTGGCCGCGCCGATGTTGGCCGTTTCAGCGATGGCGAAGTCATGCTTGAACTGCTTGAGAATGTGCGTGGCCGCGACGTATTCGTATTGCAGTCCACCAGCCATCCTACCAACGACAGCCTGATGGAAGTCATGGTCATGGTGGATGCGCTACGCCGCTCTTCCGCTGGCCGCATCACAGCGGCTATCCCCTATTTAGGTTATTCGCGGCAAGATCGCCGTCCACGCTCTGCCCGTGTGGCCATTACCGCAAAAGTGGTCGCCAACATGCTCACCAGCGTAGGCGTCAATCGCTTGCTGACCATGGATCTGCACTCGGACCAGATTCAGGGTTTCTTTGATATTCCGGTAGATAACATTTATGCCACGCCTATTTTGCTGGATGACTTACGCAAGAAAAACTATCAGGATTTAGTGGTGGTTTCGCCCGACGTGGGTGGCGTGGTACGCGCACGCGCTGCTGCCAAACAATTGAACTCTGATCTGGCTATCATCGACAAACGCCGCCCGAAACCAAATGTGGCCAAAGTGATGAACATTATTGGCGAAGTGGCAGGCCGTACCTGCGTGATCATGGATGACATGGTCGATACAGCCAATACACTGTGCGAAGCTGCAGCGGCTTTAAAAGAGCATGGCGCGAAAAGGGTGCTGGCATACGCCACACACCCCGTATTATCTGGTAATGCGGCTGAGCGCATTGCAAATTCCGAACTGGATGAACTGGTCGTCACCAACACCATTCCGCTCAGCAAAGAATCTGCCAGTTGCAAAAAAATCCGCCAGTTAAGCGCGGCAGAATTGCTGGCAGAAACCATTCGTAGAATTAGCTGTGAAGATTCAGTGTCCTCACTATTTTTAGATTGATAATTTAATAAAGTTTTTAACCCTGTTTTCTGGTCGCGGGAAACAGATTTTAGTGCAGTACCGCTGTTAGATAGACAGCACAATTAGGAGCAACAAAATGAGTATCGAAATTAATGCAGTCAAACGTGACGTCAAAGGTACGGGTGCGAGCCGCCGTCTACGTCGCGCTGGCAATGTGCCGGGTGTGGTTTATGGTGGCGGTAAAGACGCTGTTAACCTTGAAATCAATCACAAAGAATTGTTCTTACAATTCCGCCATGAAGCTTTTCACGCGTCTATCTTAAATTTGAATTTAGATGGCAAAAAAGAAAGCGTGTTATTGCGTGATTATCAAATGCACCCAGTACGTAACACTATTCAACACATTGATTTTCAACGTGTTTCAGCCACCGAGAAAATCCACGTTAAAGTGCCTTTCCACTTTATGAATGCAGAAATCGCCCCAGGTATTAAACTGGGTGGCGGTATCGTCGCGCACGTCCTGACAGAAGCTGAAGTAAGCTGCTTGCCAAAAGACTTGCCAGAGTTCATTGAAGTTGATTTGGCGAATCTGGAAATCGGCCACTCAGTGCACTTGTCACAAATCAAGCTGCCTAAAGGCGTTGAGTTTGTACAATTAGCGCACGGTAACGATGCGGCAGTTGCATCAATCGCCAAAACACGCGGCGGCGTTTCTGATGATGCAGCCGAAGGCGCTGCTGAAACTCCAGCAGCAGCCGCAGAATAATCCGGCAATTGCTATTAAAAACGCGCGCTTAAAAATTAAGTGCGCGTTTTTTATTTATACTAACCACCATGAACGGCATTAAATTATTGGTTGGCCTGGGCAACCCTGGCGACAAATACGAAGCCACGCGCCATAACGCAGGCTTTTGGTTTATTGATGAAATCGCTGCGCAGACTAATAGCAAGCTAACGCCGGACGCCAAGTTTTTTGGCTTGGTCGGCAAGCTCGATCAGGATGTGTGGCTGCTCAAGCCCACCACTTTTATGAACGCCAGCGGTAAAGCCGTGGCGGCGCTTGCCAATTACTACAAAATTACCCCGGCTGAAATTTTAGTTGCTCACGATGAACTCGATTTGCCTGCCGGCACGGCCAAGCTCAAGTTTGGCGGCGGGCATGGCGGACACAACGGCTTAAAAAGCATTCATGCCGCGCTGGGCACGGCGGATTATTGGCGCTTGCGCATCGGCATTGACCACCCAGGTGACAAGAACGAAGTGGTGAACTACGTGTTAAAAGCGCCTTTAAGACAAGAAAATGATGCTCTGGAAGCCAGTATCCATGCGGCTTCTGGCGTAGTGAATTTATTGCTTGCGGGCGACTTTGAAGGCGCTATGTTAAAATTACACACCAAATAACTGAAGAGAGAATTTAGATGCAATGCGGTATAGTCGGACTTCCAAACGTAGGTAAATCTACACTTTTCAATGCAATCACCAAGGCGGGCATCGCAGCGGAAAATTATCCGTTTTGCACCATTGAGCCTAACGTCGGCATTGTAGAAGTGCCTGACAAGCGCATGCAGCCGCTGATTGACATTGTAAAACCACAGCGCGTGCAACCGGCGATTGTCGAATTTGTCGATATTGCAGGCCTGGTAGCAGGCGCATCTAAGGGCGAAGGCCTGGGCAACAAGTTTCTCGCCAACATCCGCGAAACCGATGCCATCGCACACGTGGTGCGCTGTTTTGACGACAGCAATGTGGTGCATGTGGCAGGCAAGGTAGATCCGCTTTCTGATATTGAAGTCATCAATACCGAACTGGCGCTTGCCGATATGGAAACAGTTGAAAAAACCCTGCAGCGCGAAAGCAAAAAAGCCAAATCCGGTGACAAAGACGCCATTGCTCTGGTCGCCTTGTGTGAAAAAATTCAAAAACATCTGGATACCAGCGCCCCGGTACGCACGATGGGCCTGGATGCCGACCAATTGCAACTCATCAAACCGCTATGCCTGATTACTGTAAAACCTGTGATGTACCTGGCCAACGTGGATGAAACAGGTTTTGAGAACAATCCTTTGCTAGATAAAGTAGTGGCCCTGGGCAAGGCAGAACATGCGCCTGTAGTCGCTATTTGCGCTAAAATCGAAGCCGAAATTTCAGAACTGGAAGACGAAGACAAAGCCCTGTTTCTGGCAGAACTCGGCCAGGACGAACCCGGCCTAAACCGCGTGATTCGCGCCGCTTACGATTTACTTGGGTTACAGACCTACTTTACCGCCGGCGTGCAGGAAGTGCGCGCCTGGACCGTGAAAAAAGGCGCCACCGCGCCGCAGGCCGCAGGCGTCATCCACACTGACTTTGAACGCGGCTTTATTCGCGCCGAAGTGATTGCCTATGACGAATACGTGAAAAATAAAGGCGAGCAAGGCAGCAAAGAAGCCGGCAAAATGCGGCTGGAAGGCAAAGAATATATCGTGCAGGACGGTGATGTGATGCACTTTAGGTTTAACGTTTAGCTGCACGAGGTTCAATGTTTAGGATTCAAAAAATTTAGCACATAAACGCAAACTATTTTTGACAATTCACGCCTAAAACAATAGAATTGCGCCCTTGCTAAAGTTTCATGCAAACAGTTAAATGGTGATGTAGCTCAGCTGGTTAGAGCACAGGATTCATAATCCTGGGGTCGAGGGTTCAAGTCCCTCTTTCACCACCAATAAAGACGCCCCTTTCGAGAGATTGGGGCGTTTTCTTTTTGGGCCATGGCCCATTCATAGCCCACATTTAGCCCATCCAAAATATAGGTTTTCAAATTTAGATTTGTAACGACCCTAGTGCTAAAGCCTATAAAAATTTAGTTAAGCTTCCATAAATTCCATAAGTAACTACAAAACAATTAATTTTTAGCCATATAAAAACTAAAGCTCATCATCCCAAAGTGCCTCCAAGTCTACATCCTCGCTATCAGGCTGCTCTTCTCTAGCTAACATTCTAACCTGCATGAGCAGAGGCAGGTCAAATGCAGTGCCAGTTACAATACAAGCGCCTTTCGATAGATTTGGTATCATGCTTTTTGATAATGAATCTAGTGTGCTAATGGTGTTGTCCAATAATGCTAGGTCTCTATCATTTACTAACCTATGTATAAAGAAGTTATGTACTTGAGACATGATAGTTGGAGAGATATCAGCAGGCCTCTGACTAGAGAGTGTTAAAAAGAAACCAAATTTTCTTCCTTCTTTAATGATTTCTTCGAAAAGTTCTAATCGATAATCTTTCCATCCTTCCTCTTCGCTTAGAGATTGCTGAGATAAAATATTATGTGCCTCATCAATAATTAAGTGTGCAGTTTTATTGGGAGGATTTGTAACTTCAGATTTGTGAGTTAAATAAAAATGTTTAGCAATCAGAAGTGGAATAACTTTTTTTACTTCATGATCGCAATTTCGTAGAGAAATTACATTAACAAGTTTGTTTATTTGAGCTTGATTTGTCACATCAATAACATTTGCGAGACTTGAAGCTAATGAGTCAATTCTTTTTAATAATGGCTGTATATGGTCAAATTGCACATATCCAGATAGCAAATCATTTACGAGTTGCAAATTGATTCTCAAAATCAATTCTTCGAAAAAGGTGACATTGTTTAAAGTTATGTTATTGACCAATTCTTCAAAGTGGTCGGTATATGCTGCCGTATCCCCACCATTAAACCAGCTTCCACCTAAGATAAAGCAGCTGTCTCTAGCCCACCAAGAGAGTCTACTGAGCTTATTTTCCAGCTCCTGATTGTTAATGACTTTGGCTACTGTAAGTAGCAAATCCACAGACTCTCTTTTTTGTGCTTGTGCTTTGAAGTTCTTTTCGAAAGTACTTTTAATATAGTTAGCTAAGCTATCAGGATACCTGTTTCTACCTCTGACAACCCTGTTCAAAAAGGGTGTTTGAGTATTAGGTGCGGCTTTGAAAAGCACTCTCAGCGTCTCTGCATCCCAAAATTCTTTTGCTGAAATTGGAAATTTATCCCCTTCATTATTTTTCGTGCTTAGTTTATAAACTTTCTTATAACCTACGCCTACCAATTGATCATTGGTATATTCGCCATTGAAATCAAGAATTATGAATTCGCTTTTACCTTGAATGCTGGCTCTTTTTTGCTTAAACAGCGTTGTATAAAGATTTGTGAGAGTATTGGATTTACCGCTACCAGTATTACCAAAAACGCCGATATGGCTATTAAAAAGCCTTTTCCATGGCAATGAGACAGGCAAGTTTTCTTTTAATAAATCCCCAATGACAAAACCTTTATCTGTACTTTCTTTGCCAAAAATTGTTTGAATTTGGTCTTCTGAAGCTAAATAAACAGGATCTTTAATTCTAGGTAAGTGCTTAATGCCCTCATAAAACACTGCGGAATCAAAGTAACCTATTGGTTTAACTTCGACTTTGCGAATGTAAACCACATTTTCGTTTCCATCTTGCTCATATCTGGTTTCATCTAAATACTCACCTTCAACAACACAAACAATGCTTTTAAAGCCTCGTTGAATAGTTACAAACTCGCGAATCGATATACCTTTGTATTTTTCGCCATCATAAAAAAGAACATCCTTATTTGACTCTTCAAATACTTTCAGAGTGACATTTACACCTTTGACCGCGATTACTTCGCCAACAATCACCGTCATAGCAAGTCCTCAATAGGTGGGTCAGCAGGTGGGTTTAAAGTAAAAACCTTTTTATTAAAACCATCAAAATCCAATACGGCATCATCTAAGGCTACAAAATCTACATTGTTATGTCCTGAGAATTTCTTTTCCATGGCAGAAACACTATCAGTTTTGTAACAGCAAATATATAGTTGTAATTGTGGATTAGATAACGACCTTTTTAAGAGGTTAAGTATATGTTCGTCAGCAAATGAAAAGCCAAAACAGATTAATACCGAATTTGGCTTTTCCAACTCATAACTTAAAGCCCTAAGCATCTGATAATAATGCTCTTCAAAAACGGTCTCATGAAACTTCCACTTGGTTGGATTAACTATAGGCAACGAATTGTAAGCATCTAAGAACTCACTTGCTGCGCTATCGGAAAATAACTCAAGTTCAGCTGCAAATTCTTCTAGATCGTCGAAAGTCTTAGTTTCATCATTAAGAATAATTGAAAAGGATTCAACAATACTTGCATCAAGTTTAATACTTTCTGACCATACAGGTTTTTTATAATCGACAATAATAGATTGATCATCTTTTTGCCAATATACAGAGCCATGTAAATGAATTAAATTGATTTGAGGCAAATAACTATGTTGTTTCGCAAAGACACCTGATTGCCTTACTTGGGTATTAAAATTCTTTGCTTGTAGATAACGATTTCTAAAGCCACTGGATCCATCGTTAATTACAAACTCTCGATAGCCCTTGCTCAATATTCTATCCGCAGTAAAAGCTAAACACCCATCATAATTAGTGGTGAATAAATTAGCTTTCCTCTCCGAAAGGGGCTTTTTATGAAGAACGCTGAGAACTGTATCTATAAAAATTCTGTAATTATCTATCACCTGAAATTCACTAGTACCTTCTGCCAATAACTCAACTTCAAAGTCTGCAATAGGCTTAATACACGTCTTGAAATAATGCATAAACAAGAGTGCTTTTAATCTATTTTTCTGCGCTGACCCGGAATTTTCTATTTGTGTAGCTAATGTTTCAACGGTATGTCCGAATTCACCGTTCTTAATCTTCAAATACAGTGTAGGAAACAAGCCAGCGGAAGCACCAGAACCGAAAATAAAATTTAAATTTTTATCGTATATATCATCAAGCTTAATATGACTAATGGCCATAATTTCCCTTTTTTTGATTTTATTGTTATCTACATATTTAGTAATACTCTTTAATATATGCATAAGCCCTATCAAACAAATCTTGGTCTTTATGCAGTGAGTATTTCAACAACGCTTTGCGCAATGATTTTTGCACCTCACGCTCACCTGATACTGTACTTTGCCAGCCAGGAAATCTAACAACTCTTACAATCGCATCAATATCAGTTACGATACGTTCAACTACTGCGGGGGTTTGGTCGGTTTTAAGTTCTAAAAATAGTTCTGTAAGCGCAGCTTGCGGTGTCTTTTCTTGTACAGAGTTAGCCATTTCTTTTTCGGCTTGTACAGTATCTTTTGCAATTTTGCATAGTTCTTTAACAAACTCAATAGATGAAATTAAACCCTTTTCAGCTTTATCTCGTAAAGCTTCGAGTCTTTCGCTAAGTGCTTTAAATTGTGGAATGCCATCGCGCTTTTTAAATCGCTCGATCAGTTCTTTTTCTAATCTCTTGGTTTTCTTTGGATCAGGGTTATTGAAAATATCTTCAATTACGTCAGCATCCAACACAAACTCATCAAGTTGATGCACGTCACCCACATGAAGATTCTCATGAATCAATTGGGTAGTTTGTGCGCCCAGGGTAAGCCATAGCAGTTTGCCTATGTTGTCTGATGCTGGCTTTACAGATTCAAACACTTGCGCAAGCCAACGGTAGTCTTTGGTGTATAAATCTAAAATTCTATCTGGTGAAAGCGATTCCCACAGCTTGCTTAAATGCTTAAAGTCTTTCGCAAAGGCATCTTTTTTCGCATCGGTGTTAATGGCATTTTGAGCATGTTCTAAACCTTCAAAACCTTCTATTTCTCTATCGACACCATCAAAATGTGCCAAGGTTGCACGCATTGCAGCAGGTAGCTGATCGCGTAATTCAGATAAGTTGGTAATAATTTGCTTAACGCTTTCTTCATCAAAAGAAAGTGCTTTGGCTGCGTCATCAAACACGCCGAAATAATCCACGATCCGGCCAAATGTCTTTTTTGGGAACAATCGATTAGTTCGGCAAATTGCCTGCAATAAGGTATGGTCTTTAAGCGATTTGTCCAAATACATGGTTTGCAAAATAGGCGCATCAAACCCAGTGAGTAATTTGGCAGTGACGATTAAAAACTTAAGCTCTGCATTTGCAGTATTAAACTCATCAACTATTTTTTCTTGTTGGCTCTTATCAACCGCCCATTTCTGCTTAAACTCATAATCATCATTCGCAGAAGTTGAAATCACTACGCGACTAGCTTCGGGTGAAAAGTGTTTATCCAGCTCTTCTTTATATTGCACACAGGCAAATCGGTCAGGCGTCACAATCATGGCTTTAAAGCCATGTGGCGCGACTTTTTCTTTAAAGTGCAGGGAAATGTCTTCTACAATCTTTGCTACGCGTTCTGGTGCCTTTAAAAACGCAGCCATCTTTGCAGATTTTTGGTTAAGCGCATCCGCTTCTTCATCCGTCAGTGCCGCCTCATCTTTAAATTGCGCAAAAGCTTCATCTATCGATTTTTTATCAACGTGAACATCTACCATGCGCGGCTCAAAGTGCAATGGCAATGTTGCGTCATCGCGAATAGATTCCTGGAATGTATATCGGCTCATGTAGCCAGCTTGGTCTTCTTCAGCACCAAAAGCCCAGAAGGTATTTTTATCCGCTTTGTTGACCGGGGTGCCAGTTAAGCCAAACAAAAAGGCATTTGGTAATGCAGCGCGCATTTGGCGGCCTAAATCGCCTTCTTGCGTTCTGTGTGCTTCATCCACCAATACAATGATGTTATCTCGCCTATTCATATTCGGTTTCGCATCACGGAACTTATGAATCATTGAAATGATAATCTTGCGTGTATCGCGCTCTAGCAGACTTTGTAGCTCTTTGATGTTGTCGGTAGTTTCTACATTAGGTATATCTGCCGCATTAAAGGTACCGCTAATTTGCGTATCTAAATCGGTTCTATCAACCAACACTACTACAGTAGGGCTTTTGAGTTCTGGTGCTCTGCGTAGTTTTTGCGCAGCAAAAACCATCAGCAGTGATTTACCAGACCCTTGAAAATGCCAAATCAAGCCTTTTTTAATGCGGCCATCAATTACACGTTCAACAATTTTATTTGCACCTTCATATTGCTGAAAGCGTGGAATAACCTTCATGCGCTGTTTTTTCTTGTTAGTGGTAAACAAAGAAAAGTTCTGCATAATATCTAGCAGACGCGCAGGTTTTAATAGATCCGATAACTCTTTACCTATCTCCGCCAGACCTAAGGCTTTAGCCAGTACGTTATCTTCATCAGTCACGCGCCAAGGCGCCCAAAACTCTAATGGGCAGCGTATCGCACCATAGAACAACTCTTTGCCTTCTGTGGCAAAACTCAGTACATTCGGCACAAACAGTTGCGGCACTGCATTTTCATAAATATTGTGAATCTCATTGGCACCATCTAGCCAACTGATGGAGGGGCGGATTGGCGTTTTGGCTTCACCCACAACAACTGGAATGCCATTAATTAAAAATACAATATCGGGGATTTTGGTTTCGCGGTGATGTATGCGAAATTGGTTGGTAATGCTATAGCTGTTTTGGCTTAAATCATCAAAATCAATCAGCTTAACGGGTACATGACGATTGTTCTCGCCAAATGGCATGGTTTTATCACCCACCATCCATTTAAAAAACTCTTCATTAGCTTTTACCAAGCCAACTTGGTTCACCGAGATTAAAATCGCCCGCAGCTTATAAATTACCTCATCAGCCAACTCTGGTTTGGCTGCTATTTCTGGGTTGAGTTGAATCAGTGATGCTTTGAGTGCGGATTCAACCAACACCTCATTCACACCACGATTCAATTGTTCAGGAGATTGATATACCCACTCAGCACCATAGGGTTTTCTTGGCTGCTCAACATGCGGAGTTTGATTCAAATTCATTCCACTCATTTGATGAATTATGAAGTGTTCTACGCTGTTGAGTTCGGTGAAGGCCATATTTAGAAAATTTGGTTAATTAATTTATTTTTAAGTGACTCAGTTATTTTAATTTTCATTTCTAACGTTTTAATAAAATCTTCCTTCTCTGCTAAATCTGCTGCAACTTTTTTCTGAGTCACAATCGTAGGTAATTTAACTTTAAGTTTTTCAGTGATGACTGACTTTGAGAGATTAAATCTTGTAGATCCTTGTGCATGCTTAATAATAAAATCTCTAATTTTTCTTGTTTGGAATAGAAATCTTGCAAACTGAGGTGTCAACTGATCGAAATTTTTAAGCCTAAAACCAAAACAAAAGGAATTCAAATATATTCCGTCAACTTCATCTAGCAAAACAGATGTCATGCCTACTTCTTCTGGTGTTTCTGATGATCCTGTAAAAATTATATCCCCATAAATAACCTGATTTTGTTTTTCATTTTTCTCAATTTTTACATAATCAAGCATATCCAGGTTAATCCTAGTGTTTTTGAAAACATTCATATAGGTAACAAATGGACTACCAGTTCCAAAGTCATCTTTTGATTTTCCAGTTAAACCGCCATAAATTGATCCAAGATTTCCCAATCTAATTACTTCATTACCTTCAAGCTCAGAATGCTTATCAATCAGTTCATTTAAATACGTTATATAAAATTTTTTATAGTTATGAAGAACAAACTCCTCATTACAGAAGACAAGATCACAACCCGAAAGTAATTCTAAATATTCCTTTTGATACTCTTTAGGGGGTATCTTAAACTCTTCGTTTTTGAGAGTTCCCCAATTAATCGTAGGTGACAATGAGCCAACCGAAATATCCACTGCCCTGTGCATAAAGGCATCTGAGTGCATAAAAAAAGGAAATAGTTGGGGATCAATAACATCTGGATAAGCTCGTAAAACCAAAGCGTGTGCCGAGCAAAAACCATGTGTGGTTGCTACAGCTGCTTTGCGTTGATAAGCGCGGCGGCGGCCAAAAATCACATCTCCTGGGTAGAACCTCAACTTTTGCCCATCTACATCATCGGGAGTGCCAGAGCGTTTGAGGTGAATAGATTCTGAATCAATATGCTCTAAGCCGACATACACTTCTAAGTCAGTGTTGTTTGGGTCTACGCGTTCAGATATGTTCTTAGCAATTTCATCAAAGCGGTAAGTTTTCCACTGTGATTTATCCAGTTTTTTTAAATTGAGTGCTGGTAGGTTTTCCATACGAATTTATCCAAGCACCCTAAATAATTCAGTCATGCTATTTTTAACTTGCTTTGATGATTGCAGCCAATTTTTTACCGCTTCATCCAAGGTAATTTCTGAGCCTTTTGATTCTACATTGCTGACATACAAGGCCATATTCAGGCTTGCATTGTATTTGAGCACATCGTCAATACTCACCAATTTACAAAATCCTTCTTGGTCTTTAAATGCTTGATAGGCTTGGTAGATGCGCGTTATATGGTTTGCTTCTAAGAAGGCGATATTCTTGTCTTGGCGTACTTCTTTTACCGCATTGATGATAAGCATTTTGCCTTTTTTATCTGCGCTTTTATTAGTGTTAGTCACTAATAAGCAGGCTTCCATTGGCGAGTTATAAAACAAGTTTGGCCCTAAACCAATTACGCATTCCACCTGATCTTGCTCGATCATTTTGCGACGCATCTCTTGTTCAGCATCTCTAAATAAAATGCCATGTGGCCATAAAGTAATTGAGCGGCCATTTCTAGGATTTAAACTTTTTTGGATATGTTGCTGAAAAGCGTAATCTGCGCATCCTTGCGGCGGAGTGCCCCAGACATTTCTGCCATATGGATCGTTTTCAAAGCTTTTTCTATCCCATGATTTAATAGAGTAAGGTGGGTTAGCCAAAATCACATTAAAGGTCTTGAGCGCATCGTGTTCAATAAACGCTGGTTGGGCTAAGGTATCGCCGCGCACCACACTAAACTCTTCTATGCCATGCAAAAACATATTCATTCGTGCAATGGCAGAGGTCAGCAGGTTAATCTCTTGCCCATAGAGTTTAAGCGAGCGGTACTCTTTACCTTCTTCTTTTAAATGCAGCGCGCAGTTAAGCAGCAAGCCACCTGAACCACAAGTGGGGTCGTATACTGATTCACCTGGCTGCGGGTCGGCAATCATGGTCATCAGTTTTACCACGGTGCGATTAGTGTAAAACTCCGCAGCAGTGTGGCCGCTATCATCCGCAAATTCTTTAATCAGATATTCATACGAGTTACCCAATTTATCATCGGGCACATTACTTAAATTAAGTTTGTGCTGTGAGAAATGCTCAATAAGGTTATTCAGTATTTCGTCAGAAAGTCGGTCTTTATTGGTCCAACTTGCATCACCAAAAATGCCTTGTAGCGTATCTGGGTTAGCTTGCTCAATCGCCCGCATTGCATTTTGAATAGCCAAACCTACATTGGTAGTAACAGCACGCACATCTCCCCAATGCGCACCTTCTGGCACAATAAAGTGATGATTCTCGGCAAAGGCAGCGTACTCTAAATCACCATTACTTTCGGCTAGGGCTTTTTCAAACTCTTCGTCATACGCATCAGAAGTGCGCTTGAAGAACAGCAATGGGAAGATGTACTGCTTGTAATCACCCGCATCAATCGTGCCTCTGAGCGCCGTAGCGGCACCCCATAAAAATTTTTCTAGTTCTTGTTGGGTCATCATCTAATTTAAAAACTCTGTTTGATTTAGTGTCATGGTCATTTCTTTTCTAAAAAAGATAAGTGCAATAGTGCAAGCTTATTTGCCCTATTTCCCAAATTAATCTCCCACCTTTTTTCCATGAACTCTAAAAGCTTAAGGCCTCGTTCCATTATTTCTTTTGGTGTCCAATCCTTATTGCCTGCGACTTCCAATTCCGAATAGGATCCATTCGAATATCCATTTCTCAACACTGCGCCTTTTGCATCTTTTTTTGTATCTTTTTTATCTGTGAAGTCATCGTTCTGCAAACTGGAGTTAATACTAGATGACAGAGGAAGTAGATTACCTAAGCTACCTTTAAGATAATTTTTCTTTTGATCGGTATATTTTCCAAATCGACTTTTCCAATATTTGCTTGTGTCAGTTTGCGGATAAATATGCTCAATTGAAATCTTGTCACCCTCATACTTCGTGAAGTTTTCCCAACCGAGCTTTGGTTGATTTCGACTTTGTTTTAAATGCTCTTCATATTCAAACAAAAAGTAGCGAAGATCGTTCCAGCCATAAAATCCAGGCCCATTCTTGACGAATTTTTTATCGATAAAATTTTGAAAATTCAATATTTTAAAAATACCATCTTCGTCTACATTCAACTGCAAATCACTATTTAGATCAGAGATGACTTCTTCTAATGTATTTTCCCCGAAATAAATTGATCTAGCTGCTCTTGAGTAATAACTGCTACCAGAATTTGACTGCCATCGGCTAACTCTAAAGTTGATAAATATAAACCGTTCAACTTGCTTTAGAAACAATAGACGACTTTCTTCGCCCTTTTTTGTTTTAAGTATGCTGGCCATTATGAGTGGACGGAAATAGCCAATTTTTAATCTATTTATTTTATCCATCATAAGCTTTTCATTTTCTGAAAGCTCATCAGAGTTTTGTGGGAAGAATGATGTACTCCATATTTTTGATGCCACTTTAATGCTATCTACATATGTATCAATATCTTTAATCGTAAGTTTTGAACTTTCCTCTATCGATTCAACTTGAGTTACATCATCCTCATATTCATCTGGATCTTCAATATCTCGAATCTCTTCAACATGTTCAATTTTATTAGTAGAGATAGTGATCTTTTCAAAAACTTTTTTTGGTGAGAAATAATTATCAAGTAAGAAGCGGATGTAATCATCACCCTTATCCCGACTATATTTGAAGTACATAATCCAATGCGCACGCAGAAACTCATCATCATTTAATGGTGCGTTTTTGTTCTGGCCTAGCTGATTATAAATCTCACCCCAAGTAGCATTAATCTTCTTGCGAATAGTGTCCTTGACATCTATTGACACCTGATGTGAAGGATAAAGTGTAGTTAAATAAATGAGCCTATTTTTAAGTAACTCTAAGTCAGATAAACGTTTGCCACGATTATTCATCGTTTCAAACGCAACAAACACATCGAAGTTATCGTCTATTTCGTAAAGGTTAAATAAGAATTTCTGAGTAAGTTTTTTATATATGTCTTCTAATGCACCTAAGCCATGCTCACTAACAAAGTCGTTGATATTATCCTCAAAGAACTTTTTAGCATTTTCCAGGTTGAGCGTATAAAAAGTTTCTTTTAATGTGCCGGCACTAGCTTCATTAAAAATATGGTGTCTGAGAAATTCAAATGATGGATTATCTACTTCGTAACCAAATTTATAAGTATTTATTATTTGATGCCTTGGCTCTTTAACAACAATCAAATTTTCTATAATTTCACTTAAACGATAAGCTCCGAGATATACCTGATCATCATTGAGCCCCTTATTCTCTTTGTTAGATTTTACAGCCTCAATTAAACATTGAATAAAAATGGATATGGTTGTTAAACGCTGTTGCCCATCAACAATATAGTATGGAGTATAGCCGCGACCATCAACTAGCCACTTTACGTCCGACCAAGTGCCGCTAACATTAGTAGGTACAGCTTTTATTGATAGCACGCCAGTGTAATGAGCCCGGTCAGAATCCAAGCTGATCAGATCTTCCCAAAACTCAATATACTGTTTTTCGCCCCAGGCATATCCGCGTTGATAATCAGGAATTCTGAAAAGTCGTTTAGTAAAAATTTGGTCCAAGGACAGAAGCTCTTTCATACAATAAACCTTTTTAAAATATCTTTAAATTTCTCTTCAGCCTCTAAACTAGCCTGCCATGCCTCTTTTAAATCTGCTAAGGCCTCTTCTACCGTGGGTAAATTATCTTCAATGATCTTTTCTACATATAGAGGAATATTGAGATTAAAATCATTATCTTGAAGCATATCCAAGGTTGCGACTTTTACTTGGTCTTGAACATCTTCAAAAGCTAAATACCATTGATAAATCTGATTAATATGTTCTGGTTCTAAATAATTTTGGGCGCGACCAACGCGAATTTGATCAGATGCATCAATAAACAACACTTTGCCTTTTTTAGCCGCGTCTTTGTTTTGTCTAAATACCATTACACATGCGGCAATAGATGCACCATAGAAGATGTTTGGGCCGAGACCAATGACCGCTTCTAGTAAATCTTGTCGGATCAAAGCCTCACGAATAGTCGCTTCAGCGCCTTTTCGGAATAGCGTGCCGTGTGGCAACACCACCGCCATGCGGCCAGTGCTGTTCATAGATTTAACCATGTGCTGCACCCAAGCCATATCACCATTGCTTTGTGGTGGTACGGCAGCGATATTTCTGCCATAGGGGTCATTAGCCCAATTGTCCGCACCCCATTCCTTTAATGAGAATGGTGGGTTTGCAATGACACAGTCGAAAGTTTTTAATCCATCTGCCTCAAAGAATGCTGGGCTTCGTAATGTATCGCCACGCGCAATTTCAAAATCTTCAATGCCGTGCAGAAACATATTCATGCGGGCTATTGAACTGGATGTGAGGTTTTTCTCTTGGCCGTAAAGTTTGAGTGTGCGGTAGTCTTTGCTGGTTTCTCTTAGATGTTCAGCGCATTCAAGCAGCATACCGCCAGTACCGCATGCAGGGTCATAAATTGATTCAGCTTCTTTGGGATCTAAAATTAAGCCGAGTAAATGCACCACAGACCGTGGAGTATAGAATTCACCGGCTTTTTTGTTAGTTAAATCGGCAAAGTGTTTAATTAAATATTCGTAAGCCTGGCCCAATATATCTGCATTGACGTTTTCATTTCCAAGATTGTATTGTGAGTAGTGTTCAATTAGATCAATTAACAATCGGTCCGATAACTTATTTTTGTTACTCCACTGAGCATCACCAAAAATTCCATATAGAAACTCCTGGTTAGCTTGTTCTATCCCCCGAAGAGCATTTTCAATAGCTATACCAACATTTGTAGTCTTCTGACGAACATCATTCCAATGACATTTTTCTGGAATCTCAAAACGATGCATTTCAGGAAGCAAAGCGTATTCTGCATCTCCACCCGACTCATCTAGGGCAATACGATATTCTTCATCATAAACATCTGAGATGCGCTTGAAGAAAAGTAAGGGAAATATATATACCTTAAAATCTGACGCATCAACCGGACCTTTTAGAATCCAGGCGGCTTTTGATAGGTATTGCTCTAATTGAGTAAGGGTTATTTTTTTATTATTCACAATTGCTATAACTCAATTATTAATCAGGGATGTATTCAAATAAATCTTCAACCCTACACTCCAGGAAAAGACATAGTTTATTTATTGTGTCCAAATCTACTCTTGTCGCAGTTTCCTCATAAAGTAAGGTGATTGCATTTCTATGAACGCCAATCGCCCTTGCCACATCTGCAACCCTTAGCTTTTTCTCTCCCATTATTCGGGACAAATGGCACTTAATCACATTGCACCTCAATATTTTTCATCTTAAATGAAATAAATAGTTGCTAAATGAATTTTTTTCATTTAGAATTGCATTCAGGATGAAATTTCTACATTAAAAATGATATTTTTTCATTCTACTTTAATTGATACCCGAAAGGAATGAATATGGCACAAACATTTTTAACAACAGTTCAACTCGCAGAGCGCATCCAATATGACGTGCGCACAATCCGTGAACAACTTAAGGATAGCGTACTGATAGAAGGTGTGCATTACGTGCGTCCATTTGGCCGCAGGAAAATACTCTACATTTGGGAAACCATTGAAAACGAAATACTTAACTCTAGGAATTTAGCCTTCGGTATCCCTATGGCAAACGGAGGTGTCTGCCATGGCTAGCATTCGGGAATTAAATGGAAAGTTATTCTTTGACTTTCGCTATAAAGGGCAACGTTGTCGGGAATATACGGCGGCAGAAGAAAGTAAATCCAACCGTGCAAAAATGGAAAAAATCCTCAAAAAAATTGAGGAAGATATTGAGGCGAACACCTTTGATTATCGCCGTTATTTTCCTAACAGCAAACTGGCAGAAAAGTTTGATAGCCCTCAAGCGATCAGAAGCAAGATTTCTCAGGCGACGCAGCAAACTTTTGCGACTGCACCAGTTGCAATTGATACGCCATTGTTTTCAGATTTTGCAGAGCAATGGTTTGAAGAGTTTTCTGTGGGATGGCGACGTACATACATTTCAACCGTGCGGCAGATTATCGATAGCCGATTAATCCCAGCCTTCGGAGATAAGACGGTCAGCAACATCCGTCGTGAGGATATCCTCAGTTTTCGTTCCACTCTCGCCAAAGAACCAGGACGTAAACAGGACTCTAAACTATCACCACGAAGAATCAATGCAATTGTTCTTGTGCTGACGCAAGTGCTCAACGAAGCCGCCGACCGCTTTAACTTTACCACAGCAGGCGATCGAATTAAACCGCTCAAGCTGAAGAAGGCGGACGTCATGCCTTTCTCGCTTGAAGAGGTGTATCGGATTATCGAAACAGTCAGACCAGACTTTAAAGACTACTTTACCGTCAGATTTTTTACCGGTATGCGCACAGGTGAAATCGATGGCCTGAAATGGAAATACGTAGACTTTGAAAAACGTCTGATCTACGTTCGCGAGACATTTACTGCAGGCGATGAAGACTACACCAAGAATGACACCAGTCAGCGCGATATCCGTATGTCTCAACCTGTCTACGATGCCTTAAAGCGTCAATATGAAGCGACAGGTAAATTTTCAAAGTTCGTGTTCTGTAATCGCGACGGTAATCCGATAGATCTGCACAACTTCTGCAAGCGTGTCTGGTATCCCCTACTCCAGCATCTTGGCCTGGAGAAACGCACACCTTATCAGAGCAGGCATACCGCCGCAACGCTATGGCTAGCTGCAGGTGAAGCGCCCGAGTGGATTGCCAGGCAATTAGGGCATGCCAATACGGAAATGCTATTTACCGTCTACAGCCGCTTTGTCCCCAACTTAACACGCCAGGATGGCAGTGCCTTTGAACGCTTGCTACTGCAGTCCGGGGGTAACAAAAACGATACCTCGGTTGCAACTAGCGCCGAAGCAGCTTAATTGAATAAAGGATACAAAATGCATATTCAACAAATGCACGTTAACCAAGATCATGCTGTACCTATTATCGACCTGCCATGGCTATTTCGCCTTGTGCATCTTGACCAAACCAAGTTACCAAACGGAGGATACCGTTTTCAGGCAAATCTATTCCATGAAAAAGCATCAATTGCTGTCACCTGGATTAATAGCAAAGCGGATGATCGATTAACAGCAGGATGTTTGGCCACACCGCGCTGGACAAGCAAAACTGTCTGTACTCAAGGACAAATCATCGTTAATCGCTTGTTGCCAGTCAATATGCCCGCCAACATTAATCTGTTTGATACCGTACCGTATGAATGGGTGAAGGACAGGGAAGTCATCAACCATGCTAGATTGCTAGTTAATGAGTTACCAACGCACTTTATCAAATTGATCAACGGCATTTTTGGGGACTATCGACGCTTCTATCGGTTTCTGGTGGGGCCAAGCTCGCTCAAAGGCCATCACAACGATAAGCATGGCAATCTACGTCATAGTATTGAAGTCGCAAATAACGCATTGATGTTGGCAAAGACCCGTAAAGTCATTTGTCCGCATGTATTAGCGACGGCGGCCTTATTACATGACGCAGGTAAAGCCGATGAATATGAATTTAACTATCAGCGCCAATGCTTTGAAATATCAGCGCGCGGTGTCTTGCTCGGACACAAACTTTCAATTGTAGAATGGATTGCAGCCGCAGTCGCACAATATCAGATCAACATTCCTGAAAACCAACTACTCAGTCTTTTACATGCACTAACCGCTACAAAAGGTGTGCCAGACTGGGTTGGGATTAGAGAACCCGTCAGCCCAGAAGCAAACTTGCTATCAATCGCAGATCGCTTATCAGGTCAGGATGATTTGTTTACGCAAACCATGCCATCAACGGAGGGCTTTGGACGATATCACAGACACCTGCGCGGCCGACCATTCCTGGTCGCTTGACGCGCTAGCAGACTGTCTGGATGAAAACTGAAAACTCAGTATGAAAATCAAACGATGCGCAATATTGATGTATCCCTCCTTAAAAAATAGGAAAACTTGCGCAAAAAAACTTTCATGCTACTTTGAAATTTCAAATATTTGGAGAATTTAATGGATAAACCCTTGCTTGCAATGTCATTCATCTTGTTTATATTTTTAATCATGACACCTATTATTCTCTGGATTAACAACCGCTCCAATGTCAATACGGAAGAAATAGATGATTTATCAGAGGGGAATTTAATGAAACTGGAAATTAAAAAGAATTTACTGAACATGCTGGATCAATGGATTCAGGAAAACGATCTAAATCATGAGCAGATCGCCAATAAACTTGCAGTAAATATGAATGTTGTAGCCGACATAGTGCATCAGCGCTTTGACAAGTTCACTGTGGATCGTCTCGTGGATCTGGTTCTAATAACCGGCAAGAGACCTAAATTAGTGATAACTAGTAAAGATGAATAAGGAGCGAAACAAATGGATTACATTTCAAACTTCATCGTACAGTCACCCTTCCTTTTCTTGGGATTGCTGCTGATCCTGACCTTGGTATTCTTTTTTTCCAGCATGTATTTGCTTTTACAGAAAGCCAAAAAACAAGATCAGATACAGAATGCTATAAAACAGAAAAAACTGGCTGAACTGAAAGCCCATGAAGAATACAAAGCGCAATTTAAAAGCATTCACCAGGTCAGGAAGAAGTTTAAAGAGTTAAAACGCTAAGTAGGAAAGTGACACAAGCAAACCCTAAATAATTTGGTTTCTGACCAAATTTTGTTCTGTGTCACTTAAAAAAAGTATTACATGACCAAATGGGGATCAGACAGCAATTCATAAGCAATTTGCCTTGATGTTTTATACCCTAAGTTTTTCTGCGGCACATCATTCATCTTAAGAATGACGTCACTCAAATCACAAAATTCGAGGCCGCCTTGATCATAAATCAGATGCTCATACAAAAAGGCTAGGTCATTCAGGTTGCCTAATGCCTGGCGACTATCTGTTTTGCAAAATTGAGCATCTTGATAATCATCCATCATCTGCCCCATTTTGCTCATTGGAAATTCCATCGACTTCATGAAATTGAAAAAGTGATGCAAGAATATCGCCGTAAAATCATCTTGAATCGTTTTTGATTTTTTGACACTAACCACTATAAAAGACAGCAGTGTTTTTTCGTTCATGAATACCAATACTTTTCGACGATTGAAAATAATTTGATTCACATACCATGCGCCCATCAACGTATTATTTGAACCTACCTCAGAAAGGTCAGAAGCTTTCATAGATAAGAAATCCTGAACTTTCTTAGTGCACTTAAATACTAACAACTTGTCATTCCCTGAGTTATCTTTACAATTAAACCAGTACTTTATGATTGACGCTGATTCTGTATTTTTGAAGTTAGCACGTATTTTTTACGCCAAAAAACCATTCATCATAGTCGCATATATATTGGATATATAACTACTTAGTTACCTGCGTTGCGCTTAATCTTCCTCCATTCCCAAGGCGCTATGGGATTGGAATCTGTCCAAAGACCACGTCGTGCATTCCTGGCTTCCTCTTCAAGTGCGTACAAATGCTCATGCCCTTTGTCGTATTTTCGATATACCCAAGCTAGACCTGATTCAATCATCGCTTGATTGGCATTGATGCCGGCACAATCAACGTCACCGACGCTACGCCCATAGCGATCCGTGCTTACAACATTGATACTCGAATTCTTACCATAACAAATCTCTGATAGCTTCTGTTTTCCGCGCTGACCAAATGGTTGAGATTTTTCTGGAGCATCGATAGCGGCCAATCTTATTTTAAACTGGGTATTACTTGCATCCAGAATAGTAAGCGTATCGCCATCAGATATTCCAACGACACGGCCGTTGATTGTTTCACCGTGCGCAAGCACAGAAAAGGTTAAGGTCAAACCGAACAGTAGTTTTTGAATAGTGTTGATAGTCATTATTATTGGTTTCGCGATAGATAATTAAAGTTAGTGCGATGGCTTCGTATCAAACCCTTGCACAATGCCACCCAGCACACCGACCATGGTTTCCATGCCATTCGTTATTAAATCAATCTGTGCCTGATTAGGCGTTTCTGCATAGGCCATCTCCAGTGTTTCATCTAAAGGAAGTGCCCCATAGACTGACTGATAATGTGCAACATTAATTGCAAGCAATCTTGCGCATTCTGCCAAATCCTCTTTAGTCGCTACATTTGCTAATTGATTAGCCAGGGTCAGGTATTGATTGAATCGGTTCATGTCAGTCATGGACAATACTTTCTGTTTGATGTGTTCTTTGAATGATCCTAGGCCAGCGGTCATGAATATAACTAAACTCTGCAGGCGTATCAGTAGTAACGACATAGACTCTGGCAGTGCCATCATTCACAGTGAGTAATCCTTGCACTACCTCACCAAGATTCACCTCGAACCAGTGACTCACCTTTTCAGCATCTTTTTCCATAAACGATTGAATGGGCAGTAGCACCGGTCGTGGTTGATAGCGTTGCCATTTACCATCCTTAATGGAATCTAATCTGGCCCATCCACCATTTGGGAATGCCGGCGCATTCTCTTCCTTACGCTTGCCCCAAGTGATCCACTCAATCTCGCCATCTTTTTTTAGCACAGGTAGCGCCGCCTTGGGACTGGGAAAATACACCGTCCAGGTCTTGTTTTGTTTGTCTGTATATTTGACACCACCGCACATGAAATAAGTTTAGCAGATACAACAATATTGGTAATGGATACCCAATCTCAATTATTTATTGTTACAATATTCAAATGAATAACGACAAAAAAATTACATCTCACGGTGGTTTACGCGATGGAGCTGGCCGCAAAGTGGGTAGCGGTAAATTTCGTGAGCCAACCAGCGTTCTACGTATTCCCACTAGCCAGGAACCCGTCATTAAAGATTTTCTCGCCGCTTACCAAAAGAGGCGCCTGAATACTGACCTGGACGCGGTGTCTGAATTTGAGTTGCCTAGTCTGCATCCTATTCCGGTAAATCTGCCGCTATATTCATCCAAGGTGTCAGCAGGCTTTCCCAGTCCAGCCGAAGAGCATGTCGAAAAGCGACTGGATCCGAATGATTTTCTGATCGACCAGGAAGATGCCACATTCTTCGTCACGATTCAGGGTTACTCGATGATGGACGTCGGGCTGCTGCCTGGTGACAAGGCTGTTGTGGATCGCTCCAAGACACCTAATATCGGTAACATCGTACTAGCCGTTATCAATGGTGAATTTACCATTAAAACACTGGCGAAAAATAAATCAGGTACGCCAAGACTGTTACCGGCTAACAAAGACTTCAAGCCTATCGAGATTACCGAAGAAATGCAGTTTGAGATATGGGGTGTAGTAACTGGATCATTTAGACGCTTCTGATACTCTGATATTATGGTCAGTATGACAGAGCAATTAATCGTGACAGAATCAGAGCAAGCGCTAATCAAAGCTAGAGATGAAGTACTCCGTAAAATCGGCAGAAACTTGGTTAACTTTCAGAAAATAGAGCAACTACTGAAAAGTGTAATTTTATCTAGCCGGATATCAGGTAATGCCAGTGCGCATGAAAAATTCCACAAACAAAAGTCCGATGAAATTCATAGCCAGTCCATGGGGAAATTGGTAAAAAAATTTATCGACCACATTACTTTAGAAAACAGCGATTCAACAACTTCAGACAGTCAAATTAACGAACCCTATTTGTCATTCTCGTTAAGTTTTACCATGGATGCCGCTTATATTAAAAGTAAAAAGGAGACACTAAAGTCTCTTGTTGATGAGCGAAATCATCTCGTACATCATTTATTGCTCGGGCTGGATTTACTCTCTATTGAAAGCTGCAATGAGATGGGTGAGTTTCTTGACGAACAGCGCGAACGTCAAAAAGAGGAACACGAACACCTTCGCGCGTTGCTTAAAAACATATGTGATGCATGGAATGAGTTTTCAGAATTTTTTGCTTCAGATGAGGGACGAAAGGCCATTGAATTATCATGGCTTCAGCAATCACCTGTCGTTTCATTATTGTTTGATTTATCAACCAGCTTAGCAAGACCTGACGGATGGACATTGTTAAGCCATGCAGCACAGCAAATCCAATCAATACTACCCGATGAATTAGCTAACTTGAAAAAACGAAACGGCTATAAAACTTTTAATGAAATTTTAGTGGCCAGTGAATTATTTGAGCTTGAATCAGAGCCCACAAAGAAGGGTGGAATACGCCTCTTATATCGAGTTAAGCCGGAACTGGCTAACGTTTATCACTAAATGAAAAAGCCCAGTCATAGACCGGGCTTAGCGTACTTGCTAATGAAACAATTTATTTGTTCATTACGTACATTGTTACTTCAAAGCCGAAACGCATTTCAGTAGCTGCTGGTTTAGTCCACATAATATTCTCCTTTAGTTAAACTCAACGAGTTGTTTGTTGATGTGTGTATCTTACGCCGTCAATAGAAACTAGCACTATTGCTGTTCATGAATACAGTCTCAGTAAAATCATGAACAACTAATGATATTAACCACAATGATTATTGTTACAATAATCAATATGAAACCATCACCTACTTCCACGCCAATCCGTCATATTGCCCTTATTGATGTGAACAACTTCTACGTCAGCTGCGAGCGTGTATTTAATCCCAGACTCAATGGCAAGCCTGTCGTAGTGCTAAGCAATAACGACGGCTGCGCGGTTGCCCGAAGCAATGAAGTCAAAGCATTGGGCGTTGCCATGGGCGCTCCCTGGTTCAAACTGAAAGACCTGGCCAGGCAGCATGGCATTATTGCCTTATCCAGTAACTATGCGCTCTATGCTGATATGAGCAATCGCGTCATGAGCATCTTGCGTGAGTACAGTCCGGATCAGGAAGTGTATTCAATCGACGAGTCCTTCCTGGATCTGACAGGTTTTAAAACACGGGACCTGATCAGGTATGGTCAGCACATGCGAAAACGTCTCCTAAGGTGGACGGGTTTACCGGTATGTGTCGGAATTGGCGCTACGAAGACGCTGGCTAAACTTGCTAACCATTGCGCCAAGAAAAGACCGCAGTTTAATGGCGTATGTAACTTTAATACGATGAGTGAAGTTGATCTGGATTATTTATTGGCTGCAATTGAAGTCGGTGAAATATGGGGAGTCGGCCGTAAACTTGCTCCTAAACTAGAAGCCTTAGGCTTCAAAACAGTATTAGATTTGAAACGGGCTAATCCTGAAAGATTAAGGCAGCAATTTAGTGTCGTGATGGAGAAAACCATCCGTGAGTTGAATGGTACAGTCTGTATTGAACTGGAAGAAGTCTCACCACCTAAAAAGCAAATACTCAGTTCAAGAAGCTTTGGGCACCCGGTGCGTGACTATAATAGCCTGGCTGAATCGATCACGCTTTATATGTGTCGTGCGGCAGAAAAACTACGCAGGCAACAATCGTTTGCGGGAAGTGTGTATGTGTATATCAGAACATCGCCATTTAAGCCGAATGATCCGTTTTATAGCAATGGACTGACAATACCGCTTTCATCGCCTACTGATGATTCAAGGCGATTAGTACAAGTCGTATTATGGGGTCTCAGACAAATCTACAAGCCCAATTACAACTATGCAAAAGCTGGCGTAATGTTGTCCGAACTCGTGCCCGCTGAAGGTGTGCAAACTGACTTATTCAGTCATATGCAATCCACACTCAAATCAGACGAACTTATGGCCACGATGGATAAAATCAATCGCAAGATGGGGAAAGAGTCTATCAAGCTTGCCAGTGAGGGATTCAGGCGACCCTGGAAGATGCGGCAGGAGAACAAAAGCCCGAGTTATACGACCAGATGGGAAGATGTTCCTAGAATCGAATAATTGCCAATACCTAAAGTTCGCAGCTAATTCTAGATGGCTGAAACATCCGCTAAGTAGACTGTCGATGTTAGAATTAACCGGCATGCTTTAGCCTGTCACTACTTAAGTGAATTGTTGGGCTACACGTTTGATCAAACTATTAAATGCCAATAGTGTGCCCCAAAATACGAGGCCAAGCGCTAACATGAAATATGGAGTCCATTTTAGGTGGTTATTTGGTCTAAGATAGTTGTAGAAAAACTCTGGCCAAAGCCAAAGACTCAATAGCAGGAGCAGAGCAGCACCCAAAATTATGAAGCAGGCGCTTTCTATCAGGAGGCGCTGTTCAAGTTGTCCGTTTGGGCGCAAAGAGGGTAGTCCGACAAATATGAACAGCCAACCAACTAGAAGTCCCCAGCTCGTTGGGATCTCGACGAATATTGCCATAGCTGAGGTTACAAAATAGCTTATAAGTAGTGTGAAAAGTACAAGGATTAAGCCAACAGGTGTGTTGCTTTGCCTTATCTCAAATCGTTGTATATGGAACTCTGCAACTGCCACAAGCGGAATGCCAGAGAAGAACAATGCAGTTCGAAAAATGCTTGCAATGTGTAGCTTAGGTTCTGGGGTAAGGTTTTGTCCAGCAGTAACTAGCGAAACGAGCAGGAAGATGCCCCAAGTTGTCATGCGCGCTATTTTCGCCACTTCGTTCATTACATCGCCTAACAGTAATTATAGAACCCCAATAGTCTCTATATAAATAATTGCAATTGAATTACACAGAGGGTGTAAATAATTTTGTGTAAACGTCATTTTGCAGGAAACTGCTATTTTCAGAAATGGATTAAAAATGACCTTACCAAAAGCCTTACCCAACGATTTAATTGATAGCCTGCTATCGAATTACAAGAAGCCAGAAGATCTGATTGGTGAGAACGGTCTTCTCAAACAACTCACCAAAGCACTGGTTGAACGCGCGCTACAAGCCGAGATGTCAGATCACCTTGGTCACGACAAACACGAGCCAGTCACCAATAGCACCGGCAATGCACGTAACGGTAAAAGCCGTAAAACTTTAAAGGGTGAATTTGGTGAACTGCCGATAGAAATTCCCCGTGACCGTGAAGGCAGCTTTGAGCCACAGCTTATTCCTAAACACCAAACCCGCTGGACAGGCTTTGATGACAAGATCATCTCACTTTACTCACGCGGCATGACAGTACGTGAGATACAAGCACATCTCACCGATATGTACGGCACAGAAGTATCGCCCACACTCATTTCATCCGTCACTGACGCTGTGGTGGATGATGTAAAGCAATGGCAGTCACGCCCACTGGATGCAGTTTATCCTGTGGTGTATCTGGATTGCATCCATGTCAAAGTACGTGATGCCGGTGCTGTCAGAGCGAAAGCAGTTTACCTTGCTATCGGTATCAATATGCAGGGCGAGAAGGAAGTGCTGGGGCTATGGATTGCACAGACCGAGGGCGCCAAGTTCTGGCTCTCCGTGGTGACTGAACTCAAGAACCGTGGCGTACAAGACATCTTCATTGCCTGCGTGGATGGATTGAAAGGATTTCCTGAAGCCATCGAGGCGGTGTATCCTAAAGCCGCCGTGCAGCTCTGCATCGTACACATGGTACGCAACAGCTTGAATTACGTGGGCTGGAATAAGCGTGACCTTGTCGCAACTGATTTAAGGCGTGTCTACACGGCAGCGACTGAAGCTGAAGCAGAGCAATACCTGTCTGAGTTTGAAGCGAAATGGGATGATGCTTATCCACCGATAGCACAATCCTGGCGCAACAACTGGGCGCGCATCATACCGTTCTTTGATTATCCTCCGGAAATACGCAAGATCATCTACACCACCAACGCCATTGAATCGGTGAACATGAGCTTACGCAAAGTAACGAAAAGCCGCGGCTCGTTTCCTAACGATGAATCTGTGATGAAATTGTTCTATTTGGCGCTGATTAACATCAGCAAGAAATGGACGATGCCGCTGCGTGATTGGAAACCTGCGTTAAATAGGTTTACTATTCAATTTGAGGAGAGGATGCCTCAGCAGTAATTAACCGACGTTTACACAAAATTCAGGACACCCTCATTACACATGGCCGAAACATCCTGTTTTTCTTGGTTTTATTGTTTTTTTATTGATATAGAATGCAGTATGACTGAATTGATTGTAATTCAATTTTAACAACTCTTGAGTTTAAATGAATAAATGACTGACCGCTTCGTCCGGCATTTAAGTCTCACACAAAAATAAACTCTTAGTTTCTAGTTACCTAGAAAAAGCTCTAGGTGTGACTCAGAATTCTTAATCGTCGGGTTACTGGATTTTTTGCATCCGCAATTTTTCTTGCCGTTGAAAACCAAGCAAGAGCTTGCTCATTAAAAGCTCCATACTGCTCCACATATTGAACTTCAAGATAGTTCAGATAGGTATCCAGTTCCTTAAGCGCGTTAAAAATTTGAGACTCGCGAAGGGCTTCGTCATAGATTGATTGCTCAAGATATCTTTGCCTCTCACGTTCTCTGAACAATTTTGCTTCTTCATTACGAAGTTCTTGCCTCGCTAGCTCATCTATCCTGGCTTGCTTCTGCCTTGGCACCAGATTGATGAATTCATGAATAATCGCCGGCAGTTCAGACTCAATTAGTCTTTTCCCATCCGTCCAGTTTTTTCCTATATGCGCTTCTGAGGCATAAACCGAAAATGTCAGCTTTCCTGTGGCAACGGGTATTTTTTCAGAATATAGCACCCGGTCCAATTCAGTCATGCTTTTGGGGTCTTCTACGGCCTGATACTTATAGCCCTCGGATACCGAGAAGGAAATGACTTCATTCTCTTTGACTGCAACAACAGCACCTTTAGATTTCTTATCCTTGGCTGGATGAATTCTAAACCCATTTTTTTCGAGTTCCTTCACCAGCACATCCAGTAAACTCAGAGCCCGGTCCAATAGTTGTTCTGTAACCACTAAATTAAAGCAGCTATCCTGCTTGCATTGGACTCTGCCGCGATAAATGGATTGAATAAGCGAGTAATAGTCCCTCGGTAAAGAGTTGGATTTTTTAGACTGCTCGATTTTTTTAATGATTTTTTCAAAATGCCGCAGGGTATTTTGCGTGACTTTATGTGGGGCGGAAATCTGCTCAGGGATGGATATCACACCTATTTGTTCTATTTCCGACTTTTCCAGAGCAAGTATCTTTCTTTTCTCAAGGATTGCCTCATCAGTTATTGATGCCCTGGGAGGAACGTACACCGGCCCTTCCCGATGCGGGTTAGGCAATGGCGGTCTGGCAACTTGTAATCCTGCATTGATTTTTGCCCAGTAGCCTCTGGGCGGCAAGGGAATATTGTTTCTTCGGCAAATTTTAGCAAAACCAACATCAGAAAAACCGTATTCCCTGGCCAGACTGACAACAGGTTTGCTCCATACAAGATCAAATAACTGGCGTCGTGAAAAATTCATTTCAACCTCCATCAAAAGTGGATTCGCCCCTGATGTCGTTTGTTTTTATCGTATTTAAATTCGGAGCCCAATAACCCAAGGAATGCCTATTTCGATGTTATTTTCCCGGCAATATTTTTGACACCATTGATGGTTGAGCTGATCGTGTTTCCAACCGCCTTGGCACTACTGATGGATGTGTCCCCTACTTTATTGGCCACGCTTTTTGCCCCCTGTACGGTTGAATCCACAGCCCCCTTAAACATTCCCCACGACCCGGTTAGAATCCGCGCACCATTTTCTTTCACAATGTCTTTAACGATAACAATCGCGGAGAGTGTTGCACTTCTGCGGACATGACTTCTGGACGGCGTGCTGAGCGCTTCACAATACTGCCTGGTGATTGATCCGACACGTAGGGTTAAAAACGCATTGGCGGTGCCACTGGCAATACTGTTCATGATCAACGACATTCCGGGGATGGATGAAGTCACACTGGATGCAAATAGAGGGGCTACTACTTCCGACAGGTCGATTTCTTCAATGGATTCTGCAAGCAACACATTTGCACCAACATTCGAATACAGGTAAAGCATCTGTCTTGGCGAAGGGCGCTGCTGATAAACGCAAGCCACCCGCCATACCATTCTCGCTTGTGTAAAAAGCGTGATGAGTCCATCAAGACGCCCATTCTGCATGATGGATGTACTGACAAAAATCGCTGTCGCGGTTTCTCGAATCACCTTATCCGATTCTTTCGAGAGCATTTCAATCGCAGCCTGAATATCCTCTTTCGATTCCAGCGGGATTCCAATTAAACGCGGGTTGATTGATAGTCGCTGACGCAGTTGGACCAGATACTTCTCAAATTCCGGCCCAGAGCTTTCTAAAGGCGGAACAAGTGCTTTAGGTAGCTTGAAGTAAAGGTAGAAAGGCGATAGAGCGGTGATTAGAAATATTGTTATCAGTATCCAAAAAACAGGCTGCCCAGCACCGAGGTGAATACGGTCAGTGGCATCTGCGATCTGTATGATATTCCCCACCAATACGATACAAACATAGAGCAACAACAACACTGACAATGCCGCAATGATACGAAGTATGGGTTTATTCATTTGATCCTCTGTTTAATGGCATCAGTCTACTTAATATTACTGATTTTATATGGCAAGGTCATCAACACAATAGAAATTTCATCTTAATGCATCAGTCAAGATTCCCATGATTCACGTAATTTCCTTTTCTAATCTAAATGAAAAAAACAACTGTTTACTTACCATTCTTAGAGAGACTGCATCTGTAAATCATAACCAACTGATCAAAAATAACTGCCATATTTAAGCTTTATTTGAAGCCAGTGACCCCTAGAAAATATGTTTCAATATCCTTATGGGAGGAAGCTATATGGGCAATCTGAGAAATATGGATATTTTAATTTATCGATCCGATGATGTGCATGTCGAATTGATCGACAGCCGGGTTGAAGGGGATTTGAATAAAGTCATCTGGGCTGAATTTGAAAAAGTTGCTTTTGCACTTTGTAACATCATTTTGAACATAGGCTGTAAGTCTGAGGCTGTCCCATACATTTCGATCCAGAAAAAAAACACCGCACGAATTGGCATGAGAATTACTGCATTTTTTGATCCTGAGAACATCAATGTCGAAGAAATTCAATTGCTTGTCACAAATTTCTTGAACGAAATCTGCAAAAAAGACAAACTCAGCGGGGAATTATTCAGTCAACCCCCAAGCGCCCATGATGAAGTTATTCGCAAGGAGGCTATCAATTTTTTGACAAAAAATGGCAACAAACACATCAAGCACCCTTTGGAAGTCAGTTCAGGCAACTCGCTAATCAGAATGGACGGCAAGTTTGGCCAAACCCCCAACCGAGATCAAATCCTAAATGACCCATCTGAAACCCACGTCGGGATTGTCGATGGGCTTGTTAGGCACAGCAGAACAGTTTATCTGAAGTTGGCGATCTCGAAGATTGTTGCAGCCTATTTCGATGAAAATGACTTTCCTGAGCTCCACCGTTTGATGCTCTCTGAAGAACCATATCGTTTTGAAATCCAACAAAAATATGACGCTGGTGGAAAAAAAGACACTTATTTAAATTCCTTCGAAAAAAATGAAGAAGAATTATTAGATTTTTCATTTTAAATTTAAAAAAAATCTCACGAGATATGAAATTGCTAAAGGAATTATTTACCAATGTAATTGACTGCTACTTTTTTATTCATTAGAATAATTTATGTTAAATTTATTCATTGGAATAAATGGAGGTAAAAAATGGACAGACATGCCACACAATCCGCTCACAATCGTTCAAGAGTACTTACCAATGCGGTACAGGAAGTTGCCAAACGATTTGATTTAGGATCTACAGACCTGAAAGACATAATTGGTGTGAGCCAGTCTACTGCTTCGCGTTTACTTAATGGTCATTATGAGATTCCAGATGGCAGCAAATCATGGGAGCTGTCCGCAATGCTGGTAAGAATTTATCGTTCACTCTCTTCTATGGTCGGAGGCGACGATGAACTGGCACGCACATGGATGCATAGCCCCAATCGTGCTTTTGGAGGCAGAAATCCTGCTGAGGAAATCAAACGTATAGAGGGCTTGGCTCGTGCCTGCGAATACCTGGACGCCTACCGCGCTCGCATCTGAAGCTCGCCATTGGCAAGGAAGTGGCTGGCGTGCTGTCGAAGCTCAGCACAAAATATCCACCATGAGCCTTGTACATGGTTCACGCGCTGATCAGGAACTACTCGAAGATATACTTGAAGAGGTTAAGCCGCCGATCCCAGAAGAGGCTCAAGGATTGCACTGGCTGCTCTTTACCCCATTCCGCTACTACCCTTTACCAGGCGGCTCACGCTTTCGAACCAGGAATGATCCCGGAATTTTCTATGGCGCTGAAGACAGACAAACCGCATGTGCAGAAAGTGGATACTGGCGGCTACGGATGTGGATGGATAGCGAAGGACTTTCCGGTAAACAAAAATCTGTACCGCTGACACTGTTCGAATTTCACGCTACCAGCGATAGACTGATTGACCTTACGTTACCGCCGTTGGTGGAAGATCGTGACATCTGGACTCGGCCAGATGATTATACAGAGACGCAACAATTAGCTGAGAATGCAAGAAAAGCAGAAATCGAAGTGATTCGATATCAGTCTGTACGCCATCCTGATGGATATTGCCTGGCATTGATGAGCCCCAGTCCATTTAAGAATGAGCCAGAGCCATATCGCAACAACCAGCAGTCATGGACACTCTTTATTGAACCACCCAATTTGATTGTATGGCAAAGATCCATGGATGCTGAATCATGGGAATTCCGATTCAACATATAAATACGACATTCAAAATGGCCTGACTATCGGAAATTTTTTGAGTTCTGCAAATAAGCACCCTGGCTGAAATTAAATCAATAATCTATTACCTATTATTTGTCTAAATGAATACAGATTAAGAGTCACTGAATAGATTAAAGGCTTTTGTAAAATCCTCTTCTGAGCCAATTTTACGATTTTGTTTAAGCATAACCTCTTTCCAAGAAGTTAGATTGTCCAGAATATCTTGCGCCATAGTTTTAGGCGTTTGATTTGCCTTATTAACTTTATCAGCAAGAACTGGAAACTGTTCATGGATTAAATTAACAATTTCTGGAAATCCAAAACGGACGGCCATATGCAAGGCCGTATTTCCCTCGAATGTGACTTTCAATTCATCAAGATGGTCGTTTAATAAAATCATTGAAACACATTCTGATGAACCACCAGTGACTGCTGCATTTAACGCAGTCCTGCCTTTATAGTCCTGAGCATTAACATCAGAAAGAGGTGTCAATAGTTTGGTAAGTTCTACATCTCCATTATCTGCAACAAGCATTAATGGAGTTTGCCCCTTAAAGTCCGAAATTTTGGCTTGTTCTGGCCAGGCTTCAAGCAAGATAGCAATAGCCGTGCGCCAATTTTTCATGTGTTGTTCTACTTTTCTCACTTCTCGTTGCAACTCAATTGGTGTTATGGCTCTAAAATGAGGTAGTGTTTTCTCAAAGTGATTAAGAAATTTTATCCATGAAAGCAAAACACTGTTACGACGAGCTTCTTTTATATTTTTAAAGTGAAAATTTTTAGCATTTTTTTGCAACCATACACGTAAGCCATTCCAATCAGCATGTGCAATTAGGCCAACAGTATCTTTAAGAAGGGCCTCATGTTGAGTTCTGGGCCTACCTACCAAACGCTCAACATCTGAATATGGTTGATAAAGCGTACTCCAGAAGAAATTCTCGCATTCAACTGCAGCATCTTCAAAAGACGGCGCACCATCAGGAAACTCCATATAAGCCACTATATTGCGATAATAGACTTCTTGATTTTGCGGTATAAAGCCATTTTTGGCCAATTCAGATGCAAAGCCGTCTCTAGCAATTTCACCACGCAGCCCACCAAATGCACGCTCTGAACAGGCGTCTAATGCCGCCCTAAAATCTTTAATTGCATCCTCAAAATCATTTTGGAATAAATTGTGTTTCGCTCGAAGGCACAATAATGGTGCTTTCCATTCATCGAATCCAGAACTGTGCTCAGACTCATCAAACAGTTGCTTAATCCGTTGTTTAATGTTTTTTGGACGGTTTTTAGAATTACTGTTTAAAAGAGTGCCCAACTCGATAAGATTGCAACATACCTTTCGCCCTTCAGTTCCCGCTAATTCACGCATGCGTTTAAGCACCAACTCTTGAAGTTTCTGAGACAAATCATCCTGATGCGCTAATTGGCTAAGTACCCAGAAATTATCTTCCTCAAGCAATGCTCGCCAAGGTGATGCAGCACGCATACGATCGCGCAGCCTTGCTAATCGTACTTCTTCATCCTGCTGTTGTTTAATGAGCGAAATGCGACGTTGAATAATTGGAGCAGCACTCTCTAAATCCCAAGGGATTAAATCCTCTAATGGATCATCTGGCTCAAGGCTCATAAACTTTCTAGTTAATCGCTCTGACAGCAATGCATAACCAGATTGCTGTAGTGATGGTGTAATGGAGAGCAATAAATCTGACTCATCCCAAGGTGCCAAATGTGATTCAAACCAAGCATCTTGGTCTTCAGCGGAATCAGCATTTTGATAAGCCTGTATGGTTAAGTTGTAGACTGTTTCAAACAGCCCAACAATTTGAAGCAATTTGTTTTTGGCAGGATCGGCACAATCGACTGCAACATCTGGGCATAAAAACTTTAACAAGCGCTCATATCCATCTTGCATCATGCGAGCAATTTTAAGGCGTTGACGGATGATATGCATCTCAGGGATTGAATAGCGCATAGCGATGTTTTTAACAAAAGTTTCTTTTTCATCGTCTGGTGCACTGCCATTAAATATGGTTTCAAGTCTGGCTACTGCCATAGGGATTTCATCATGCAGTTTTTCAGAATTTGTTAGATTTTTTGTCTTAACGAAATTTAGCGCTGCATCAAAACTTTCGTTTAATTCCGGAGTGTTTTTTGGTGAGAAAGAGCCCTCAAAATTCAAAGCAGCAGCATCAGGAAAAAAATCATCAATTTTTTTAGCACTTTTAGGTAATCCATTTTTACGCCAATAGTGAAGGGTTCGGATAGTTAATTTAGTCTTGTCACTATTGGTAAGCTTTTCATTATTGAGATTAATGTTCTCAACGTAATCTTCCAGCCTATTAACAGATTTATCACCCAACAAATCGAGCAACCAATTAATAACCTGTCTAACAGGCATTTCAAGGTTTGCATTATTTTTGTCTGGCTGTGGCAGAAACCAGAATTTACCGCCTGGCATTCCTGCATCTATTGGTGGTAAATCATGTTGGATATTGGCTATTGACCAAAAAGCCAATCGCCGTGCCAAGGCTGGAGCATAAGAGTAAGCTAGCATGTGCCATAAAACCTGTTGCTGACTGGCATTACCTGTCCATACTCTCAATTCTAAAGCTTTGTGAAAGCCGGCCCATTCCATAAGGTTACCAAGAGAATCCCTACGGTCTTGCTCATCCATATTTAGCGCATCAAATATCTCATTCAAAATTGATTGAGCCTCTTTAATGTGGTTTCGAAGATTTAACTCAAAATCAGAAAACCGTTTTTCCTGTGGATGACGTTCCAAACCAATACTTTGGCGTATTTGCGAAAGGGTTTCCTCAAGTGATGGAATATAAGCCATGTTTTTATGCTTTGTTGTTGATGTCGCTTTGATTGTTGCACGCAGCCAGAATGTTGGCCACGAAAAATCCTACACATACCCTCACTATGATTCTTTTAGTTTTTGTATGGGGTATGTACAAGATTTTGCATTGAGACCTAAAGGTTATATCCGGATGATGCTTCCTATCGAATAGAACTTCGATTCGGCTAGCCGTCTACCTCAACAACTAGCCTAATTAATTAGAGGTCATTTAACAGGAGAATACCATGGATAACAATCTTAAAAACGCACCTAGCAAAACAGGCAATCCATCTGGCCCTGGTCGCGGCAATAATCCACCCAAGGGGAAATAACATCAATCACCATCAATACAGTATGGCAATTGATTTTTAGTAAAACTTCTAGAAATGGAGAAAATAATGAGCAGAACAGCAAATGACGACCGTGGTGACAGCATGAATCCGAATAACGATGCATATTGGGATAGCTTAGACAACCACGCAAATCAGCTTAATCCCAATAATGATGCTTACCAAGGTTCGGATTCTGACGATGATGAATAACTAGCATTTTTGAGGTATTGAATCTTCAGAGTGCCATGTTTGCAAACATCAATCGCATGGCACTCTATTTTGAGCATTCTTCAATGCTTGATATATCAGTGATAACTAATTACAAATAAATCAATTACAAAGAGTGGAAATTATGAAAAAAATACTTTTTATTGCAGCACTAATTTTGGTAAATCTAAGCTTAACAGCTTGTGAATCATCTGGGCCTAGATACCAGAATGTACGTTCTTTCAGCGAAGGGTTAGCACCTGTTCAGGCTACCAACAAGCGCTGGGGATATGTTAATGAAAAACAACAATGGATTATTCAACCCCGCTTTGAAGACGCACATGAATTTAAGAATGGGAAAGCTGCTGTACGTCAGAACGGGCGCTGGGGTTTCATTAACAAGAGCGGCGAATGGCTTTAACATAAGGTTAATCTCATGAAATATAGCGCATGTAAAGAAATTGATGTCTTGATAAAAACGCTTGTTAGAGATGGTTGGGAGTTCCATCGTGGCAGTAAGCATGGCAAGTTGCATATTCCATCAGGCAAGCGTACTTTGATAGTACCTAGTTCACCCAGCGATTACCGGGCATATTTGAATTTCAAGCTCGCTGCTAGGCGTTTAATCTTATCTACAGTTTGATAGTTCAGTCAAAATTGTTATAGCGAAACAATACCAACAAATAAATTAAAAGGAACCACTCAATATTGCAGGATATGTGCCACATATTATTACTCAAAGACACCACTTGCTAATGCATTGAGAAAACCACTGTTTTTTATTTGTGGGTGACTGCAAAATCCGCAAAGCTGACGGCCAGTCTAAATTTACAATACACTACCACGGCTCCAAGCGGACACTGCAGTTAACCTTGATTTATCCGGTTTCAGTGTCCGGAATTGGAAAAAACGTTCATCGTTACGACCCCAGCGATAATTAGACTAATGCCAACAAGCGCAGGAATATCTAGTTTTTGACCAAAAAATCCCCAGCCAATAATAGTAATCAGAACAATTCCTACGCCTGACCAAATTGCATAAGCAATACCGACTGGAATCGAGCGTAAGGTTATTGAAAGAAAGTAAAATGCTATTCCATATCCTATTATCACAACTACAGAAGGTATTAGTTTCGTAAAGCCTTCACTTGACTTCAATGCCGCAGTAGCAATGGTTTCTGCAACAATTGCTGCACCTAAAATTAACCATTTGTTCATCTAATTCTCCATATGAAATTCATCTCAAGACGTCAGATCATGACTTTATTATTGTATGCTGCACAATCTAGACAAAAGATTTAGCTTGTGAGCAAATTGCAGCGCAAGTCGCACTTTCACTTATTTCTTGTAGCTGGCCTAGCTAATCGGGATTGTCCGCTTTGTCCCGAATTTCCGCTGAATCCGCATAGCGGAAGCCCAAGAAAAATTCTGTTACTTACACAAGTCGCATGCATCGCTCACGTAATATCTCAGAATATAAAAGGCCGAAATTCCGGCCTTTTATATTGGTTTACAGATTAACGAATTGATATTGGAACCAATGTCCCGGCCTTCATATCGGGCATCAGTATCGTTTTACCATCGGCTGATAAGTTAATGTCCGCTGACGACCGATGACCTTCGCTAATCAATTGCGGAGTCGCCTTGGGTTCGCTTAATTGCCAAACTTTGCCGCCAGCCCAATCGCTGATGTAGAGTACACCGCTAGGATCACGGATCAAACCATCAGCAGCACCAAAGCCTTGATTCAGCAGCGTCAAATTAGACTTAACTTTGCCGTCTTGTTCAGAATAGTCTATGCGGAACAGTTTGCCTGTACCAAAGTCTGCGACCAACAATGCATTGGGGCCATCCATTAATAAACCATTTGGGCGTTTTATGCCGGATTTATCGCTGATGATTTGCACCACTTGCCCTTGAGACGTAATTTTGTAAATGGCAGCATGTTTACCATTATCCTCCCCGCTATCGGATACATACACGTTACCTAAGCCATCGATTTCAATGTCATTCAGAAAAACTGGTTTGCTCTGGAAATCTGATGGTTTTGCAATTACCGTTTTATTACCTTGCAGATCAATACGTACTACCTGATCCATATCTGCAACATACAGCTGATTATTGAACATATCGATTCCTTTTGGATCATTCAAACCATCAGCTAATGTAGATTTTGAACCGTCAGCATTAATCACAGTCACCTTACCGTCACCGCTCTTGCCAAACTCACCGATTTCCGTAACAAATATACGGCCATCCGGATGGGCAATCGAAGATTCAGGCATTTTCAAACCCGTTACAGTGCCGAATGCTGTAGCAGTAGCTGGTGCTTTAGCGTCTTCGCCATAACTAACGCGGTAAATCACGCCGTTGTAGTCATCAGATACCAGCAATGAGCCATCCGGCAATTGCAGCACATCCGTTGGGCGTCCCCAGATTTCGCCATTATTCAACCAGCCATCAATGAACACCTCAGTTCCAGTCACGCGATGCTGGGCGTCGAATTTCAACTTCATCAGTTGATAACCAACAGGCTTGCTGCGATTCCATGACCCATGTTGGGCGACAATTGCGCTACCTTGGTATTCAGCAGGAAACTGCGTACCGCTGTAGAATTTGAAACCCAGGTTGGCGCTATGCGCCTGAAACTCAGCTGCCGGAAAAACGACATTCTTTGGTGGTGTTTTATCTTTCAACTGCGGGGAACGAGCGTCACCACCCGCATAATAAGGGAAGCCGAAGTGCTGGCCTGCTTTGACCGCTGCGTTTAATTCGTCATGCGGGATATCGTCGCCCATCATGTCGCCGCCGTTATCGGTGAAATAGACCACATTGGTGTCTGGCTGAAAGTCGACACCTACCGAGTTGCGAACACCTTTTGCAAAGGTTTCTACGTTACTGCCATCCGGATCCATTCTGATGATAGAACCTTCAATCCCTTTTGTTTCACAAATATTGCAAGGCGCACCCACTGTTACATATAGCTTGTTATCCGGACCGAAAGCGATATATCGCCAGCCATGGTGAGCCTTATTCGGCAGCTTGTCATAGATGACTTCGCGCATTTGCTTGAATGGCAGTGTCAAATCAAAATCTGGCGCAGCATAACGTGTAATACGGTTCTGTTCTGCCACGTACAGGTTACCCTTGTACATCGCCACACCATTACCAATGTTCAAATCGTCTAATATGGTAATTACTTGATCTGCTTTGTGATCTTTGTTCTTATCAACGACTGCATAGACCTTATTGCCACGCGTGCCGACATATATGTTTCCATTGGTGCCTAATGCCATTTGGCGTGCATCTGGTACATCCGCATAAACTTCGATTTTAAAACCTGCAGGGACGTTTAATTTACTTAAATTCGCCTGGGCATCTGCTGCTTCAGCATAAGTATTTAGCGATACCGCACTAAATGCTGTTCCCAGCATGAATGCAAGTAGGTTTAATTGCACTTTCATATTTACTCCTTGTTATCGAAACGAGACCAAGGCTAGTTTACTGAGGCAATGAGATTTTTTGAATACATAAAACTCCTTATTTATTGCCTAAAACTATTTATAAATATGAATTTATAGTTGATATAATATAGTTTTGTAACCTAAATATATAATTTTTATGACTAAGATGAACTGCTGGCAGGAGTCCGATCAAAGCGACATATGCGACCTCCTTAAGCGTTTGGCGCCGACTGAAGGCTTTACTCTCACCCCTTTAGAAGGTGTGAAGCTCATGCGCTGGAACCGCTCTTTGCCGCGCAGTCCGGTTTTATATGAACCAAGCATCGTGGTGATTTGCTCAGGTCGTAAAATTGGTTATTTAGGTCAAGAAGTTTTTCATTACAACCCGCAGCATTTTTTGGTGCTGTCAGTTCCACTGCCATTTGAAAGCGAAACCATCGCCAGTGAAGAGGAACCTTTAATGGGTATTTCGATTCGCATTAATATACCCATTCTCTCCGAACTGATCTTGATGCTTGACCAAGGGTCTTCCCATTCTGAGCTTGGAACCAATGGGATGGTATCCACCCCATTGGATGCCAAGCTTTCCAATACAGTTCTAAGACTGTTGCAAGCATTAACTTCGGCTAACGATACGGATATTCTTGGGCATTCAATCTTGCGGGAAATTCATTTATCGGGTTTTAACCAGCAATCAAGGTGAAGCTATTCGCGCATTACTAAGCCAGCAAAATCACCTGGGTAAAATCAGTAAGGCCTTGCGAAGGATACATTCCGATTTTGCAGATGATCTTAACGTCGCGAAACTGGCTGATGAAACCGGGATGAGTTTGGCTGCCTTTCACGCCAGTTTTAAAGCCGTGACTGCAACATCCCCAATACAATATCTGAAAACAACGCGGTTACACAAAGCCAGATTACTCATGTTTCAAGACGGTACTTCAGCAGCGCATGCTTCCGCTAAAGTTGGCTATGAGAGTCCTTCACAATTTAGCCGTGAATTTAAACGACTGTTTGGTAAAACCCCAATGGAAGATATGGCCGCTATGCGAGAATCACTCATCACATTACCCTTCGACCCAGCTTCTAAATATGTAACCGTTCAGCCGTAAAGAGGAGCTTTGTCCCGTATTCTGCTTAATCCGCTTAGTGTCTTTTTATAAATTAGGAATAATTCGTTGAATTGTTGCCAACTAAAATAATGCAATTGATAATGGCGTCTGAGTAATCACTTAACTTTTTGCGGTAGCTTTTAACACCGCGTTTAAAACCCCTGGATACTTCTGCTCAATTTCCTCAAGTCTCAAAGAGTTCATGTGTTCTGTCCCTTCTATCAACGTTTCAACAAGCCCTGCGCTTCGAAGGATTTTGAAATGATGCGACATACTAGATTTTGGACGATTCAGGTCAATTTCCCCGCAAGTCATCTTTCTACCCGCTTTCGCAAGTAAAGTAACAATCTCTAGGCGAGTCGGATCTGCCAGCGCATACATGATGTCCGTCAATTCGACTTGGTCTATGGTGGGATGTTTGATTTGCCTCATATGATCAATTTACCACATCTCTTGATAATATTCTATAGTTCTATTATATTCGAACAATGATACAATGGCATTTATAGTTTCCACTTAATCATCTCTGAATATCAATAAAGGATCACCATGACAGATTTATTTTCATCCTATCAATTGAAGGATGTCACATTAAAAAATAGAATCGCTATCCCACCCATGTGCCAATACATGGCAGAAGATGGCTTAGTGAATGACTGGCATAAAGTACATTATACGAGCCTAGCGCGTGGCGGTAGTGGACTGGTCATTGTGGAAGCAACTGCGGTGGCGCCAGAAGGACGTATCACACCAAACTGTTTAGGAATTTGGAATGATGATCAAGCGGATCAGCTGCGCGAAATTGCATCAGCAATCAAAGCCGCAGGTGCCATTCCAGGGATTCAGATTGCACATGCCGGTCGTAAGGCTAGTGCCAATATTCCATGGGAAGGCGATGACCATATACCGGCAACAGATGCACGTGCATGGCAAACTATCGCGCCGTCTGCAATAGCGTTTGGTGGTGATCTGCCACGTGTGTGTTAAATTGCATCTAAATTTGACCCACCAAATGCATCGAATATTGACCCACCCATAATTGCATATTCTATCGCTAAAGTTGGGT
>Ga0208939_1000086_pt1 | contig 76636 bp, 64 predicted proteins | sample AD_STIC12_MetaG_FD_184437 | JGI IMG/M metagenome (GOLD analysis project Ga0208939, IMG submission 184437) | Active sludge microbial communities of municipal wastewater-treating anaerobic digesters from USA - AD_STIC12_MetaG (SPAdes) (version 2) | ecosystem: Engineered > Bioreactor > Anaerobic >...
AAGCACTCGGTGGCCTGCATCGACTGCCACGACCCCAGGAACATGCAGGTTCGCGTCACCAAACCGGGGTTCATCCGCGGCATCGACGCCCTCGCCCGGAGCAGCCAGCCGGTGCCGCACCTGCCGTCCATCGAGAAGTGGCGGAAGGGAGACCGTTCCGCCGCCTACGATCCCAACCGGGACGCCTCGCGCCAGGAGATGCGATCGATGGTGTGCGGCCAGTGCCACGTGGAGTACTACTGCGGCCCGAAGGTCACCCTGTTCTTCCCCTGGCACAACGGGCTCAAGGTCGAACAGATCGAAGCCACCTACGACGCGTACACGTTCCCAGACGGCCACCGGTTCTACGACTGGTCGCACGGCCGGACCGGGGCCGAGGTGCTGAAGGCCCAGCACCCCGAGTTCGAGATGTGGAGCCAGGGCATCCACGCGCGCTCAGCCGTGGCCTGCGCCGACTGCCACATGCCGTACATGCGCGAGGGCGCCATCAAGATCAGCGACCACCAGGTCCGGAGCCCGCTGCTGGACGTCTCGCGGTCCTGCCAGACGTGCCACCGATTCCCCGAAGCCGAGATGAAGGCGCGGGTGGAGATCATCCAGGACCGCACGAAGGCGTTGATGGACCGCGCCGAGGATGCCGTGGTGGCGCTCATCGACGCGCTGCAGCAGGCCCGGAAAGACGGCGCGAATGAGGCGGCGCTCCAGCCGGTTTTCGCCCTGCAGCGCAAGGCGCAGTGGCGCGTCGACTTCGTGAACGCCGAGAACTCGATGGGGTTCCACGCGCCGCAGGAAGCGGCCCGCATCCTGGCCGAGGCCATCGACTACGCCCGCCAGGGTCAGCTTGCCCTGCGCGCTCAGCCGCCGGCGACCGGCGCGAAGCCGGGCAACTGAGCGGCGGCGCCACGCGTCCGGCGCGGCCGGACCGCGGCGAAGCCCGCGCGTGAATCGATCCGCCCGGGCAAGGCGGCCACGGCCGCGCCCCCGGGCCGGGGAGGCGCGGGTGCGCGGGAAACAGCGCGCCTCGGGTATCCTATAAGGCGAGTTGAAGGGCCCTGCGGGTCCGCCGAGGGGCCGCGCGCGGTCTGGAAGGCCGGATGGCGGCCGCGCGTCGGCCCCGAATGCAGGCGGGCCCGCGTCGAGATATCGGATCCCTACCGTCGGCGATCGCCGCGCCACCCCCCCCCGCGCTGAGGCCGTACGTAGGTGCGTGCCGTGTCGCGGAGGTTGGCATGGTTCGATTGCGTCTTCGAGATCGGAGTTTCCGGGGCGGGGTTCATCCTCGCGACGAGAAGGCGCTGACGCGCGACCTCCCGCTTCAGGACATGCCCGATCCGGACGTGCTCCTGCTCCCGCTCCAGCAGCACCTCGGCCGTCCCTCGGTGCCGGCCGTCAAGAAAGGCGAATGGGTCCGCGAGGGCCAGCTGCTGGCCGAGGCCCAGGACGGCATCAGCGCCGTCGTGCGGGCGCCACGGGCGGGCACGATCACGGCGCTCCAGTCGGGCGGCACGGCCAGCGGCTTCCCGGGCCGGATGATCGCGCTCAAACCCGGCCCGCCGCCCCCGGCCGCCGACGGCGAGGAGGCGCGCGAGACCGCGCCGGTCACGCTGCCGGCCCTCGACCCGGGCGCCGTCGCGCCCGCCGACGTGGTGGCGCGCACGCGCGCGGCGGGCATCGTCGGGCAGGGCGGCGCCGCCTTCCCGACGGCCGTCAAGCTCGCGCCGCCTCAGGACGCGAAGCTCGACGTCCTCATCGTGAACGGCTGCGAGTGCGAGCCGTACCTCACGCGCGATTACCGCCTGATGATCGAGCGGCCGGCGGAGCTCGTCGAGGGCTCGGCCCTGCTGGCGCGAACACTCGGCGTGGCGCGCGTCGTGATCGGAGTCGAGAACAACAAGCTCGACGCGGCCGAGGCGCTTCGCTCGGCCGCCGCGGCCCCGCGGCGCGCGGCCTGGACGGCTGGCATCGCGGTCGAGGTGCTGCCGCTGCGCACGAAGTACCCGCAGGGCGCCGAGAAGATGCTGATCGAGGCGGCCACGCGCCGCCGCGTGCCGCCGGGCGGCTTGCCCATGGCCGTCGGCGCGGCCATCCAGAACGTGGGCACGGTGCTGGCGGTGCGGGATGCGGTGGTGGACGGCCGCGTCCAGACCAACGCGGTGCTGACCGTCAGCGGCCGCGCGATCCGGCGTCCGGCCAACCTGCGCGTGGCCGTCGGCACGCCGATCGCCGATGTCATCGCGCACTGCGGCGGGCTCACCGACGAGGTGGCGCGGATCATCGTCGGCGGCCCGATGATGGGCGTGGCCCAGCACGACCTGGCGGCGCCCGTCGTCAAGGCGTGCTCGGGCATCCTGGCGCTGACGCGGGAGGAGCTCGGTCCCTCGCTCGAACCGGGCAATTGCGTCAGATGCGGCCGCTGCGCCGAAGCCTGTCCCCTCAACCTGGTGCCGAGCCGCCTGTCGCGCCTTGCCGAGCGGCAGCGCTTCGAGGAAGCCCGCGACTCGGGGATCGAGGTCTGCATGGAGTGCGGGACGTGCGCCTTCACCTGCCCCTCTCACGTGCCGCTCGTGCAGTGGCTGCGGCTGGGCAAGCAGGAAGCCCGCAAACTGGGCCGGAGGGCGTCATGAGCGCCGCGCCGGCTGCCCTGGATCAGACGGGCGGGCGGGCCACGCCGACGCTCGCCACCTCGCCGCACCTCCACGGCTGGTGGACGACGCCCCGGATGATGTGGGCGGTTGTCGCCGCGCTCGTGCCGAGCCTGGCGGCCGGCCTTGCGTTCTTCGGGTGGCAGGCAGCCGGCGTGCCGCTCGCGGCCGTGGCCGGGTCCGCAGCCGCCGAGGCCGCCATCAACCGCTGGCGCAAGCTGCCGTTCACCCTCGGCGACGGGTCGGCGGTGCTGACCGGCCTCCTGCTCGGCCTGATCCTTCCGCCTAGCCTGCCGCTGTGGATGGCCGGCCTTGGCGGGATCGTGTCCATCGGCCTGGGCAAGGCGGTCTTCGGCGGCCTGGGCATGAACATCTTCAACCCGGCGCTGGTCGGGCGGGCGTTCATGCAGGCGGCCTTCCCGGTCAGCATGACCACCTGGGCCGCGAACAGGCTGGCCGCCGACGCCGTCAGCGCGGCCACGCCGCTGGCGCTGGTGAAGTTCCGCGAACCGGGCCTCGGCGCCGTGGAAGTGGCGCCGCCGATTCGCGACCTCTTCCTCGGGACGATTCCCGGCTGCCTGGGCGAAACAAGCGCCCTGGCCATCCTCATCGGCGGCGGCGCCCTCCTGCTCCTGAAAGTGGCCAACTGGAGGACGCCCCTCGCCATGGCCGCCGGCGCGGCGCTGTTCGGCGGCGCGCTCTGGGCCTGCAACCCGGCCCAGTACCCGCATCCGCTGTTTCACCTGCTGTCGGGCGGGTTCCTGTTCGGCGCCCTCTTCATGGCCACCGACCTCGTGACGACGCCGATCACCGGGCGGGGCATGGCGATCTTCGGGTTCGGGGCGGGCTTCCTGACCGTCCTGATCCGGCTGTTTGGAGGGCTGCCCGAGGGCGTCATGTACTCCATCCTCATCATGAACGCCGCTGTCCCTCTCATCAACCGATGGATGCGCCCCCGCATCTTTGGAGCCGCGCGATGAAGACCATGCTGCACATGGTGGCCACGCTGGTCATCGTGGGCCTGGTCGCCGGGGCCTCGCTGTCGCTGGTCAGCGGATGGGCGCAGCCGCTCATCGAGGCCAACGAGACGAAGGTCAAGATGGCCGGCGTCATGGAAGTCGTGCCCGGCGGGGTCTCGTCGAAGACGCTCGCCGAAATCGCAAGCGCGACGCCGGCTCCGCCCGGCGGCGATGTCGAGGCCTACCAGGTGCTCGACGCCCAGGGGCAGGTTCTCGGCTGGGCGGTCATCGGCGAGGGCACGGGGTTCTCCGACAAGATCCGGCTGATGGTCGGCGTGGCGCCGGACTTCGGGCGCACGCTCGGCATCAGGATCCTGAAGGACGCGGAGACGCCCGGCCTCGGCACGAAGATCCGTGAGGGCGACTTCCCGGATCGCTTCTTCGGCCGCGGCGGCCAGGCGCCCAGCCTCGGTGACGGCCCGCTGACCGTCGTCAAGGCCCCGCCGGGAGCCGCCAACGAGGTCCAGGCCATCACGGGGGCGACCATCAGTTCGAAGGCCGTCGTGAAGATCGTCAACGAGGGCGTGGCGCGGCTGCGGGCGCGGGTGGGCGCCGGGGCGGCCGGAGGCGGAACGGGCGCGCCGGCGGCGCCAGGCCGCGGGGAGGCGGGGCGATGAAGGCCCGGGTGAGCGCGCGGCAGGAGGTCCTCAAGGGCCTGTGGGATCAAAACCCGGTGTTCCGCCAGCTGCTGGGCATGTGCCCGACGCTGGCCGTCACGGTGACGGCCCTCAACGGCGTGGCCATGGGCGCGGCGGTGGTCTTCGTGCTGGTCTGCTCGAACCTCATGATCAGCCTGGTGCGGAAGTGGATCCCCGGCCAGGTCCGCATCGCGGCCTACATCGTCATCATCGCGACCTTCGTCACCGTCGTCGATCTCACGATGAAGGCGCGCTTCCCCGAGCTGAGCAGCTCGCTCGGCGCGTTCATCCCGCTCATCGTCGTCAACTGCATCATCCTCGGCCGCGCCGAGGCGTTCGCGTCGAAGAACGGCCCGTGGCGCTCGGTGCTGGATGCCGTCGGGATGGGGCTCGGCTTCACCTTCGGCCTCACCTTCCTCGGCTCCCTGCGGGAGGTCCTGGGCAGCGGCACGCTCTTCGGCGTGACGGTCCTGCCGTCGTGGGAGCCCTGGGTCGTGATGATCCTGCCGGCCGGCGGGTTCCTGACGCTCGGGCTGATTCTGGGCGGCGTCAACCTGATCACCCGCACCGTCGAGGCCCGCCGCCGCCGGGCGGTGGTCGAGGCCTCGCGCGTCACGGCGCGCATCGCCGTCACGGGCATCGCGCCCGGATCGCCGGCGCGGGGGGAAGCGTGATGGATCTGCTGCTGATCTTCATCGGCGCCGCCGTCGTGAACAATTTCGTCCTGAGCTACTTCCTCGGCATCTGCCCGTTCATCGGCGTCTCGGGGCGCCTCTCGAGCGCCGTCTCGATGGGCATGGCCACGACGTTCGTGCTCGTCATGACCGCGATGGTGACCTGGGTGCTGCAGGCGTACGTGCTCGGGCCGCTGCGCCTCGAGTACCTGCAGACGGTGGCCTTCATCCTCGTCGTGGCCTCGCTGGTCCAGTTCGTGGAGATGGTGATCAGGAAGACGAGCCCGCCGCTCTACCGGGCGCTCGGCATCTTCCTTCCGCTCATCACGACCAACTGCGCGATTCTCGGCCTGGCGCTGTTCATCCAGCTGCGCGGCTACGGGTTCGTTCAGAGCGTGGTCTTCGGCCTCGGCGCCGGCGTCGGCTTCACGCTGGCGCTGTGCCTGATGGCGGGGATCCGGGAGGAGCTTGACCTGGCCGACGTGCCCGGGCCGCTTCGCGGCGCGGGCATCACGCTGCTGGTGGCGGGCACGATGGCCCTGGCGTTCATGGGCTTCGCCGGGATGATTTGAGGCGCCGAAGGAGCAAGCGATGACGACGCGACGGGAATTCCTCAATCGGACGCTGATGGGCGGCGCCGCCTTCGGCGCGGGCATGCTGGCCGGCCTGGGCCCGTTCGGGCGCGCCGCGGGCGCGTCCCGCTGGAGCCTGGCCGCGCGGGTGCCGGCCGGAGCAGAGGCGGACGTGGAGGCCCTGGCGGCCGAGCTCGGCCTGGACCTCGGCCGCGGCGACTGGCAGCCGCTCGCCGGGGGGGAGAGCCCTGACCTGGTCCTGCTGCGCGGGACGCGCCTGCTCGATCCCGCCGAGTGGCCGTCACAGGCGATCGCCCTCCGGGCGCGATGGTCGGGTCACCCTGCGAGCCGGCGGCTGCGTCTTACAGACAAGGAGCGCCGGGCGGCCCGACGGGCGGTGGTGCGGAGCCGCGACGGCATCCTGGCGGCGCTGGACCTGGACCGGGAATCGAGCCGCGTTTTCAGGGGCCGGGACCGACAGCGGATGGCGCTCGTGACCCGGGGCGGCGGCGTCGAGGTCGTCGAAGCCTCGTGCCGCCATCAGCATTGCCTCAGGCAGGGCCGGGTCGGCCTTGCGGGCGAGCGTATCGTGTGCGCGCCCGCCGGCCTCGTCGTGACGCTGGAGGCCTGAGGTCGTGAGAGTGCCGCTGCCCGCGGGCAGGACGCTGCTGGCCGTTGCCGTGCTGGCCATGGCCGGCTTCGGCCTCGGGCGGGCCATCCGCCAGGAGGCCGATCCGGCCGCCGACCTGCAGGTCCGGACGCGCCTGCTCATGGGCACCGTCGTCGAGATCAAGGTGCCGGCCTCCGATGGCCGGATCGACGAGCGGGCGGTGCAGGCCGCACTCGACGAGATGTCGAGGGTCGAGCGGGTGTTCTCGCCCTCGAAGCCCGGTGGCGGGCCGCTGACTCCCGAGGAGCGGTCCGAGGTCGAGGCCGTGATCGAGGCGGGCCGCCGGCTGGCGGCCGAGACCGACGGGGCGTTCGACCTGCGGATTCGGGACTGGATCGATCTGTGGGGGTTCGATTCCGACCCCAGGGTGCCCGGCGAGGCGGAGATGCAGCGGGTGGCCGCCGCGCGCCGCCGAAGGGATCCGGAGGGCCCGTTGACCGAGTTCACCTTCGGAGCCGTGGCCAAGGGCTATGCGGTGGATCGCGCCGTCGCCGTGCTCGAGTCCCGGGGCGTCACGCGGGCGCTGGTGAATGCGGGCGGTGAGGTCGGGGCGATCGGGGACGGATGGACGGTGGGCGTCCGGCACCCCCGCGATCCGGGCGCGCTGCTGGAACGCGTCCGCCTCGCCGAAGGACGGGCCATCGCCACCTCCGGCGATTACGAGAACTTTTTCGTGGCGGACGGCCGGCGGTACCACCACCTGCTGGTTCCCGCGACCGGCCTGCCGGCGACGGGAGCGCGGAGCGTATCGGTGATGGCTTCGCGCTGTGCGGAGGCCGACGCGTGGGCGACGGCGCTGTTCGTCCTGGGCCCGGAGCGGGCGCTGGCGGCGGCGGCGCGCCATCCGGAACTCGATGTGATGATCGTGGACGCCGACGGGCGCGTCACGCGGAGCGCCCGGTGGAACGCAGGCGTTCCCGAGGGGAGGCCTTGAATGGAACCGACGTTGATTCCGGCCCTCGTCACCATGGGCGGGCTGGGCGCGCTGTTCGCCGGCGGCCTGGCGTTCGCCGACCGGAAGCTGCGCGTGGAGGAGGACCCGCGCATCGGGGACGTCCTGTCGCAGCTGCCCGGGGCGAATTGCGGGGGATGCGGCCTGGCGGGCTGCCAGGATTTCGCGGTCAAGGTCGTGGGCGGCGAGAAGGCGGTGACCGGGTGCCCCGTCGGCGGGCCGGACGTCGCGGCGGAGATCGCGCGGATCCTGGGCGTTGAAGCGGGCGAGAGCGTCCGCCTCGTGGCGCGCGTGCTCTGTCGCGGCACCGCCGGCGAGCACGCCGCGGTGAAGGCCGGCTACGTCGGGCCGTCTTCGTGCGCCGCCAAGGCGCTCGTTGCCGGAGGGGAGAAGGCGTGCCTGCACGGCTGCCTCGGCGGCGGGGACTGCGTGGACGCCTGCCAGTTCGACGCGATCGTCCTCAACGAGAACGGGCTGCCCGAGGTCATCGACGAGCTGTGCACCGGCTGCGGCGCGTGCGTGACGGCGTGCCCGCGAGACATCATCGAGCTCCACCCGGAAGACCGCCAGCTCTTCGTGTTCTGCCGCAACCGCGACGATCCCCGGACCGCGCGCAAGATCTGCGCCGTGGCGTGCATCGGCTGCGGCATCTGCGCCAAGAAGTCGGACGGCGCGATTACGATGGTCGAGAACCTCGCCGTGATCGACTACACGCGGCTGGATCCTTCCATCATCCCCGTGGATCGGTGCAGCACGAAGGCGATCGGGTTCCTGCATCCGGCCGCGCCGGTGGCCGACGAGTCGGCCGGGCAGGCGGCCTCGGCGTCCGCGGCGGGGTAGAGGCGGGCGTCGAGGAAGCGCGTTCAGGGACGAACGATGACAGGCGAGGGGCGTGAGGCCCAGGTCGAGGAAGGGACGGTCCTCGAGGTATTGCCCGGGCCGCCAGCCCTGGCCAGGGTGCTGCTGGCGGCCGGCCCCGGCTGCGAGGAGTGCGGCGCGCGCCTGATCTGCCGGACCGACGACCCCGGGCGGCGCAGCCTGCTGGCGCTCGCCCCGAGCCCGGCGCCGAAGCCCGGCGAGCGCGTGCGCGTCTGCGTGACCGGCGCGCGGGTGCTCTCGGCCGGCCTGTGGGCCTACGGGCTCCCGCTTGTCGGCCTGTGCGGCGGCCTCGGCCTGGGCTGGCTGGCCTTCGCCGGCTGGCCCGGCCGCGAGCTTCTCGCCAGCGCCGCGGGCCTTGCGTGCGCGGCCGCGCCGTTCGCGCTCCTCTGGTGGAGAGGACGGTCGCGCCCGCCGGAGGAGTGGTTCGAGGCGCGCATCCTCGCCGAGTCCCGCCAGGACCTCCCGCGCTGAACCGCCGGCTGTCGGCCAGTGGGAACGTCCTCCCACCCCGAAGCTACTGAGCGCCGCGCTAGGCGCTCGAGCGGGCGCCGGACTACACTGTGCGCCGCGGCGCCGACCCCGACAGGCCCAAGAGCCGTCTCACGCCGCCAGTCGTCCGACACCGCCACGCGAGGACTCCCGTGCCGACCGAACAGAAGCCCTCCCCGAAGCGATTCCAGATGCCGCACACCCTCGTGGTGGTGATGGCGCTGGTCCTCTTCGTGCTCGCGCTCTCGTGGGTCGTCCCCTCCGGCGAGTACGAGCGCGTGAAGGTCCAGACCAGCGCGGGCGAGCGCAGCGTCACCGTCTCGGGGACCTACAGACAGGTGGAGAAGGTCTATCTGGGCCCGGAAATGGTCCTCGTGGCGCCGATCAGGGGCTTCCTCGACGGGGCGCTCCTGATTGGGTTCCTGCTTGTGATCGGCGGCAGTTTCGGCGTCCTGCAGGAGACCGGCGCGGTGGAATTCGGGATCAGGCGGATGACGGCGTCGTTCTCGAGGCACCCGCGCCTCGAGACGATGATGATTCCCGCGCTCATGCTCGTCTTCTCGCTCGCCGGGTCGGTGTTCGGCATGGCCGAGGAGACGATTCCCTTCGTGCTGATCTTCATCCCGCTCGCGCGGGGCCTCGGCTACGACTCGATTGTCGGCGCGGCCATCCCGTTCCTGGGGGCGGCCTCGGGCTTCGCGGCGGCCGTCCTGAACCCGTTCACCGTCGGCATCGCGCAGAGCATCGCCGACGTGCCGCTCTACTCGGGCATGGGGTACCGCCTGGTGACGTGGGCGATCGGCACGGCGGTCATCATCGCGTTCGTGATGCGCTACGCCGCCAGGGTCAAGGCCAATCCCGAAATCAGCCCCGTCCGCGACATCGATCTCGCACGGGAGTCGCACCAGCCCGGCGGCACCGACGCCGGCGCCGGCTGGAACGCGCGCCACGCGGTCACGCTCTCGCTGTTCGCGTCCTCCATGGCGCTCCTCGTGATTGGCGTGCTGGCCTGGGGGTGGTTCATCGAGGAGATCGCGGCGCTCTTCCTGGGCATCGGCCTCGTCGTCGGGCTCGCCGGAGGCATGGGGCCCAGCCGCATCGCGAAGACGTTCGTGACGGGCGCCAGGGACATGGTGGGCGTCGTCTTCATCATCGCCTGCGCCCGCGCGCTCCTCGTGATCGCGCAGGACGCGCGGATCATGGACTCGATCCTCTACGGCGCGTCCCGGGCGCTCTCGTTCCTGCCGCGCGGCGCGATCGCGCAGCTGATGTTCCTCATCCAGTGCGTGATCAACTTCTTCATCCACTCCGGAACGGCACAGGCCGCCCTGACGATGCCGATCATGGCGCCGCTGGCCGACCTGGTCGGCATCACGCGCCAGACGGCCGTCTACGCGTTCCAGCTCTGCGAGTTCATCAATCCGATCCTGCCCACGAGCGCGGTGACGATGGGCGTGCTGGGCGCGGCGAGGATCCCGTGGGAACGGTGGGCGCGCTGGTTCCTGCCGCTGATGCTGATCCTGGTGGCGCTGAGCTGCCTGCTGCTCGTTCCGCCCGTGCTGCTCTTCGAGTGGAACTGAGGGCGAGGCGGACGGCTACGGCCTGACCGGCCGGCACATGGCCTGGTAGAGCGCCTCCGGCGACACGCCCAGTTCGGCGGCCGCTTCGCCGAGCGTTTTCGACGGGTCGGCGATGGCCAGGCCGCGCGCCCGCGCATTGGCCATCGCCTCGGCCGGATCCAGCGGAATCTTCGCGCACAGCTCTCTCACGCTCATCCGGTCGGCGTCGGCGGCGGGCGGCGGGACCGAGACGGCGAGCCGGCCGTCCTTGATGGCGGAGCGCAGAGCGTTCAGCGCGGCGAGAGGCTGCCAGTCCGCCAGCGACCCGGCCGTGACGAGCCCGACGACGGCGAGGGCCGCAATGAACTCCGGGCGCAAACGAAGCCGCGGGCGCGGCGCCCGGGGCCGGCGCGCCGACACGGCCGCCGCGATCGCGTTCCAGTTGTACCAGGCGTGCGCCAGCGCCGCGGCGAGGAACAGCGAGACCGACGCGATGTGCAGCGCCTCCCACTGCCGCTTGTCGGCGCCGAGCGCCGACCACCCGACCCACCGGGCGAGGCTGCCCTCGGGCCGGAGGAACAGCACGACGCCCGACACGGCGACGACCAGCGACGAGAGCGCCAGCGCGCAGGTGACGAAGTTCCGCCACCGGAACGGCGATGACATGAGCAGCCTCGAGCAGGGGACGACGGGCGGGCTCACCCGGCGCCCTCGATTCTACCGTGTCCGCGCCGGGACGGCCGCGCACCCTCCGCGACGGCGGGTCCGCGGCCTCCGCCGCCGCCGGCCGGGCGGCCCGCGGCCGGCGCCCAGCGCCCGCGCGCGCCGCGCCTGCAAGCGCGAGCCTGAACGCGCCAGGGCCGTAATGGGCCCGCCGTCGCGCCGTCAATCGCGAACGCCCGCCCTCCCGGCCCGGCGCTTCCAGACGAGATAGACGGGAATGCCCAGCGCGATGATCGCCAGGCCGGCGAACGAATTCCAGAACGCGCGAAGGAGCGAGTTCGCCGTGAGAAAGACCGACGACAGGATGAAGAGCGCCGGCGTGACCGGGTAGCCCCACGTCTTGTACGGGCGCGGCAGGTCCGGTTGCCTCCGGCGCAGGATCACCACGCCCAGCACGGTCAGTCCCATGAAGATCCAGAAGCCGAAGATGACGAACGAGAAGAGCTGCTCGAACGTGCCGCTCAGGCTGAGCAGCGCGGCCCACGCCGCCACGAGGACGATCGACACGTGCGGCGTGCGGTAGGCGGGGTGCACCTTCGCGACGCCCGAAAAGAACAGGCCGTCCCGGGCCATCGCGTAGAACACGCGCGGGCTCGTGAGGAGGTGGCCGTTCGCCGTCCCCGCCATCGAGAGCAGAGTGATGACGGCGATGACCGACGCCCCGATCGGGCCGACGGCGGCCTCCATCACGTCGGCGGCGATGCGGTTCGAGCCGGCCATGCGCGCCGCCGGGAACACGTAGAGGTAGGCGAGGTTCGCGAGAATGTACAGCGCGATGACGCAGAGCGTGCCGATGAAGAGGCCCAGGGGAAGCGTGCGCTCCGGGTTCCGCAGTTCGCCGGCGCTGTACGTGCTCGTCTCCCACCCCTTGTAGGCCCAGAGCGCCGCGACGAGCGCCACGCCGAAGTTGCCGAGCACGCCGCCCTGGCCTGCGCCCGCGGCGCCGCCGCCAGTGAAGTTGGCCGCCGAGCCCGACGCGAAGATGAACACGACGGCGCAGACGCCGACGAGGCCGACGAACTTGATCGTCGTCAGGAAGTTCATCAGGAACGCGCCCTTCCTGACGCCGAGCACGTTCACGGCGGCGAGGAGCGCGATGAGCGAGACGGCCACGACCTTGCCCTGCGCGGGCGAGAGCGTGACGAAGTAAGGCAGGTACTTGGTCGAGAACCCGACCGCGAGCGTGGCGATGGTGCCCGATTCGATGATCAGGAACAGCGTCCACCCGAAGAGGAACGCCAGCGCCGGGCCGTAGGCCTCGCGCAGGTAGACGTAGATGCCCCCGGCCTGCGGGTACGCGGCCGCGAGTTCGCCGATGGCCAGTGCCCCGAAGAAGCTCAACAGGCCCCCGGCCACCCAGACGAGCAGCATCAGGCCGGGCGTCCCGACGTCGCGGGCCACGTTCGCCGGGTTGATAAAGATGCCCGATCCGATCATCGTCCCGACGACGATGCTGACGATGCTGAAGAGGCCGAGAACGCGCGCGAGTTCGGGCGGCTTCGCGGCCGGAGGGTGCGGGTTCGCCGTGGTGTCGCTCATGGGATGCCCCTGACGTCACGGAGGCCGGACGGGTGTCCCCGGAGTATATGGAATCGGTGAAGGGGCGGCAAACGGGCGCCGGGCTGCCTCGCGCCGGCGGCCGCGCGGCCGGCGCCCGCGGGGTGCGAATCGGTTATGCTTCAGCCCGTGAAGCGCCTGCCGCTCGCCTGCCTCGTCCTGCTCGCCGCCGGCGCCGCCTCCGGCCAGGTGCCCGCAGCCGTTCGCGTCGGCGTGTGCGTCGGTGCCGGCGAGATCGAGGCCGCGAAGGCGGCCGGCTTCGACTACGTCGAGATCAACGCCTCGAGGGTCGCCGCGCTGACCGAGGAGGAGTTCCGGCAACTGGCGGACCGCGTCGCCCGCATCGGCGTCCCGGTCGAGGCGGCCAACATCTTCATCCCCGGCGCCATCAAGCTCACTGGACCCGAGGTCGATCCGGCCCGCCAGGCGGCCCACCTCGAGCTGACGCTGGGCCGCCTGGAGAAGCTCGGCGTGAAGGTGGTGGTGCTCGGCAGCGGAGGCGCACGGCGCGTGCCCGACGGCTTCTCACGCGACGAGGCGTGGACGCAGCTCGTCGACTTCTGCCGACGCCTGGCGCCGATCGCCCGCGCCCACGGCATCACGATTGCCGTCGAGCCGCTGCGCCGCCAGGAGACGAACATCGTCAACACCGCCCGCGAGGGCCTGGCGCTTGTGAAGGCGGTAGACCGGCCCGAGATCCAGCTGCTGGTGGACTACTACCACATGTCCGAGGAGGGCGAGAGCGCGGACGTCCTCCTGGAGGCCGGCAAGGCCATCGTCCACACGCACATCGCGAATCCAAGGGGACGCGTGTACCCGCTGGACTCCGCCGAGTCGAACTACGCCCCCTTCTTCGAGAACCTCTGCGCGATCGGCTACACCGGGCGGCTCAGCATCGAGGCGTCCACGAAGGACTTCGCCGCCGAGGCGCCGGCGGCGCTGGCGATGCTGAGAAAGGGCCTGGTGTGCGGCCCGGGACCGAAGGCCGCCCGGTGACGGCGCGCAGGTGGACGACAGGGGACGCGGCGGCCGCGCGGCCTGCGAGAGGCGCGAGACGATCGAGGCGGCGTCCATGACGTCGGGAGGGAGCTCATGTCGAAGGTGACTCGGCGGACGTTCATGCAGGCGGCGGGCGCGGGCGTGGCGGGGGCGGCGATCGCCTCCAGCTCGTCCAGCTACGCGAGCGTCATCGGCGCCAACGATCGCGTGCGGGTCGGCCTGGTCGGTTACTCCGACCGGACGAGGTCGTCGCTCGTTCCCGCGTTCCTCAGGTCGGCCGACGCGCTCAACTTCGAGGTCGTCGCGGTGTCCGACATCTGGAGCCTGCGGCGCGAGGCGGGAGCCGCGCACATCGAGAAGCTGACCGGCAAGCGGCCGGCCGCGACGCGCAACAACGAGGAGCTGTACGCCAGGAAGGACGTGGACGCCGTCATCGTCGGGACGGCGGACTTCCAGCACGCGCAGCACGCCGTCGAGGCCGTCCGATCGGGGCGCGACGCCTACGTCGAGAAGCCGCTGGCGAACACGATGGAAGACGCCCGGGCGATCCGCCAGGCGGTGAAGGAGACGGGCAGGATCGTCCAAATCGGCACGCAGCGCCGCAGCGAGCCGGTGTACCAGCGCGCCTGCGAGTACATCAAGTCGGGCAGGTTCGGCGACATCGTGATGGTGGAGATGACCTGGAACGTGAACCAGCCCGGCCGCTGGCGGCGTCCGGACGTCGTCCCGACGCTCCGGGAGCAGGACACCGACTGGGGGCGGTACCTCCTCAACCGGCCCTTCGAGCCGTTCGATCCGCGCAAGTACCTCGAGTTCAGGCTGTTCTGGCCGTACTCGTCCGGCATTCCCGACCAGTGGCTGGTCCACCAGATCGACACCGTCCACTGGTTCACCGGCCTGCCGCGCCCGCGCAGCGTCGTCGCCAACGGCGGCATCTACCTGTGGAAGGACGGCCGACGCAACTGGGACACGATGACGGCGGTCTTCGACTACGGCCCGCTCGACGACCCGTCGAAGGGCTTCCAGGTCGTCTACTCGTCGCGCATGACCAACTCGGCCGGCGACGTGAAGGAGCTCTACTACTCGAACGGCGGAACCCTCGACCTCGACAAGAACCGGGTGACGCCCGGCGGCGGCCTGCAGGCGCGCGAGGCGGCGGCCATGAAGATGCCCCCCAATCTCCTCGCCGAGGAGGCTCTGGTGAGCGCGGCGGGGCCGGTGACGACGGCGGCCGACACGGGGGCCGACAGCGCGACGACCGCGAACATGCGCAACTGGATGGAGTGCGTCAGGAGCCGGAAGACGCCGAACGCGGACATCGAGGCCGGCTACAGCCACTCGGTGGCCCTGTGCATGACCATCGCGGCCGTGCAGACGGGGCAGCGCATCGGGTTCGACGATGCGAAGCAGGATGTCGTCGTGGGAGCGAGGTAAGCCATGAAGCCGACGATGCCGGGCGGGCGTGCGTCAATCGCGGCGGTTGCCGCGATTGCCGCAGCGGCGCTGGCGAGCGGGGCGGGCCAGACGGGCGAGAAGGGCGTCCGCCTCGTTCGCGACGATGCGAACCGGCGGGTGGACGTCATCGTGGACGGGCAGCCGTTCACGGCGTACATCTACCCGGCGGCCCTGAAGAAGCCCGTGCTGTTCCCGATCCGGACGGCGAATGGCACGCTCGTGACGCGGGGCTTCCCGCTGGAGCCGCGAGAGGGCGAGCGGGTGGACCACCCGCACCAGGTGGGGCTCTGGTTCACCTACGGCGACGTGAACGGCGTCGATTTCTGGAACAACTCCGACGCCATCAAGCCGGAGGACCGCCCGAAGATGGGCACCATCGTCCACAAGGGCGTGGCCGCCGTGCACAGCGGCGCCGACAGGGGCGAGCTGGAGACGGACATGGACTGGACGCTCGCCGACGGCCAGGTGGTGCTGAAGGAGCACACGACGTTCGTGTTCCGCGGCGGCGCGGGCTGGAGGTCGATCGACCGCGTCACGCGCCTGCAGGCCCTCGACGGGCGCGTGTCACTGAGGGACAACAAGGAAGGCATGTTCGGCATGCGCGTCGCGCGCCAGCTCGAGATCCCGTCGCAGAAGCCGGAGGTGTTCGCCGACGCGGCCGGCAGGCCCACGAGCGTCGCGGTGATGAACAACGAGGGCGTGAACGGCGACTACCTGACGAGCGAGGGCAGGACGGGAGACGCCGCGTGGGGAACGCGCGCGAAGTGGTGCGCGCTCAGCGCGAAGATCGGCAGCGAGCCGGTGACCATCGCGATCCTCGATCACCCGGCGAACCCAGGCTTCCCGACATACTGGCACGCGCGCGGCTACGGGCTGTTCTCGGCCAACCCCCTCGGCCAGAAGGACCTCAGCGGCGGCAGGGAGACGCTGGACTTCGCACTCGGCCCGCGGGAGAGCGCGACGTTCCGGTACCGGGTGGTGATCTTCTCGGTGCCCGCCGACGCCGCCCGCATAGAGGCGGCGCACACGGAGTTCGTCGCAGCTTACCGGTAGCGCTCACGGGAGAGGAGACATTCTCCAATTCCGGTGAAGAGGAGGCGCTTTCCAATTCCGCTAGCTGATCGAATTGGAAAGCGTCACATGATCGAGCGTCACGTGATCGGCGGACACCCCGGCGAATTCGCGACGGTCACCGTTTCGAAGGCGGCGCCGCCCGCTCCCGCGTCCCGGCGGGGTTCTGGACGAAGAACTCGTTGGTGACGGTGCTGCGGTTGCCGGCCTCGTCGATCGTTTCCACCGAGATGGCGTGAGGGCCGTTGGACAGGTTCCAGCTCTTCAGCCGCCTGTCGATTCTCCCCGTGCCCGTGAGCAGCAGGAGGCCGTCCAGGCGGACGCGCACCTCGCGCAGCGCGACGTCGTCGGCGGCCAGAATCGTGATCGGCGTGGCCCCCGACACGACGTCGTCCGAGCGGGGAGCGATGATGAACGCGTGCGGCGGCACCACGTCGGCCGTGCCGACGGGCCCCTCCAGCCACTCGCGGATCTTGCGCCGGGTGACGTCGAGGTAGTGCCAGGGGTTCGGCGGCCCCCACGTGTCCGTGTAGCTGACCGGGTGGCAGGGCTGCGTCGCGCAGGCAGGGTCGTCGGGCGGCCCGGTCCAGTGGCCGTCGCCCGGCCAGTGGCTGACGGGCCATGACGGCATCAGGTGGCTGCCTTCGGTGATCTCGTTGTAGGACTCGACGAGCACGATCGACGGCCGCGGGCTGGCGGCGATGACCTCGTCCCAGGCCGCTGCGTAGGGCGCTGCCCCGTTCCGTGCGGCGAAGAGGTCGCTGGCGTAGCTCTCGAGGTTGGGAGGCCAGAACGCCACCAGGAGATCCACGGCCGGGTACTTCGGGTTGCGGCCTTTCTGGATTCGCTTGGGCCCGTTGAACAGGTAGTTCACGTCATCGGGTCCGCCCGACTCGAACCACTCGTGCACGCTCCAGTACGCGCGAAACCCGAAGTCGCGCTCCAGCCGGTCGCTGAGCGCCGCGAAGAACGTGCGCGGCAAGTCGTAGCTCTGGAGCGGCACCCACCACAGGACGATGAAGACGCGGCCGTCCACCCTGGCGAACGGGGCCGGATCGAGCGGCCCCTTCTGGCCGGGCTTCGCCGGGAAGTACTCCGCGCACATGTCGAAGAAGCCCCTGATGACCTTGTAGAACGCCTCGAACCCGGCGGGCGACAGCACCTCTTTCGGCGCCGAGTACTCGGCGAACGCCTCGGCCGCGATGAAGGGGACGAGACGGAGCGGCGGCGGACCCTCCGGCAGATCCTCAGCCCGCGCGCGCATGGCAGCGAGGTGATTGCGCATCGAGGCCACGGCCCCATGGGTCACGTCGAAGAGCTGCGCGGTGAAGCCGGCCGTCTCCATCAGGGCGTCCTGGCGGGCCCAGAACGCCTGCGAGGCGCTGCCGACGGAGCCTCCCTCGAGCGTGGGCCACGCGGTCTGCGTCTGGACCCAGTGGAAGACGACGGGCGCGATGAGCGGGCTCGGATCGACCTGCGCCGCGGCCGTGTTCGCCAGCGCCAGCAGGAGGGAGGCGAACCCGGCGAGGCGGACCGTGCGCATGGCTTCACTCAGGTTGGCGGCATTCAAGCCGGGCTCTCGAGTCGGGTAGGATGGGGCCATGCGCGCCGGGCCGCCTGGCCCGGCGCCTGTCCGCCATGCCCAGCGCTCGCGTCCTGTCACGTGCCATTGTACCCTTGGCGCCCCTTGTTGCCGGGATGCTGGCCGCGCCGTGCGGCGTGCGCGGGCAGGCCGTGGCGCCACCCGCCGGCGCCGCTCCCGGCGTGCCGCTCATGGCCACGGCCGCGCAACGCTCGGCTGCCGTCCTCATGACGCGAGGGCTCGCGAGCATCAAGGCCCGCCGGCTCGCCAGGGGCATCCCGATCGACCGCGGGATTGATCCCAACGAGACGGGCATTATCGGCGACGAATTCACGCCCCTGACGACCTCCCTCAGCGAGGCCGCGGCGAAACGGACGTCGGCCAACCCGGCGTTTGCGGCCGTCGTGGCGCGCTACTTCGAGCAGGCCGGCCTCGTGCCCGGCGACGTCGTGGCCGTCGGCGGCAGCGGATCGTTACCGGCGTTCGTGCTCGCCGCGCTCTGCGCCGCGCGGGCGCTCGACCTGGAGCCCGTCGTCATCTACTCGATTGGGTCCTCGATGTACGGCGCCAACATTCCCGGGTTCACGTTCGTGGACATGCTGGCGGGGCTGCGCGCCGACGGCGTGCTGCCCTACGAGCTGGCGGCCGTGGCGCCAGGAGGCGAGCGCGACTCCGGTCGCGGCGTGCTGTTCGACGAGGACGGGACGGCCCTCGTGGACGAAGCGCGGCGGAGCGGTCTGCCGCTCGTCGAAGGGCGGACACTGGCCGAACGGGTCCAGCGCCGGCTGCGGATCTACGAGCGATCCGCCCGCGGGAAGCCGATCCGCTGCTTCGTGAACGTCGGCGGCGCCTCCGCCAACTTCGGCGACACGGCGGCGTCGCTCGACCTGCCGAACGGGCTCGTGCTCCGGGCGCCGCACGCGCCGGAATCGCCGACGCGCGGCCTGGTGTTCGAGTTCCTGACGCGCGGCGTGCCGGTCGTTCACTTGCTGTTCGTGAAGGGCCTCGCGCGCGACAACGGGCTGCCCTACGACCCCGTGCCGTTGCCGGCGGTCACCCTCCCGCGGGCCGTCGAACGCCAGGCGCCCGAGCCCCGGGCAGGCGCCTCGCCGTGAGAACGGCCCGCAGCGGCCGCCGGGCGCACAGTAGGATGGGACTTCAGCCTGCGGTCATACCGGCACGGGCGCCCCGCCGCGCGGGGGGGCGGGAGCGGCTTTGCCTCCCGCCGCGCGGGACGTGCCCATCGGGGCCTGGATTGCGCGAACCGCCCGGTTCCCGGAAGCGGGGGAGCCGGCGCTGAAGGAGACGCTGATGAGCGAGTTGATCGAGCACGCGAGGCGGCGCAAGGACCTGCTGAAGCACATGATCCTGCAGATCCATCAGGGCGCGGCGCCGGACCAGGTCCGCACCCGGATCGTCCGCCTCATGGGCCAGGTTCCCTACAGCGACGTGGTCGAGGTGGAGCAGGAACTCGTGAACGAAGGCGTGCCCACGGAGGAGATCCTGCGCCTGTGCGATCTGCACGGAGAGGCGCTCAAGGGCGCCATCGACCTGAGGTCCGCCCCGGAAGCGCCTCCGGGCCATCCGGCGCACACGTTCGCCGAGGAGAACAAGGCGCTGCTGTGGGAGGTCGACGAGCTCTCCCGCCTCTACGCCGCAGCCGACTCGGCACCCGCCGACGCCGACGCGTCCGAGATCGTGGCGGCGATCCGCGTAGGGTTCAACCGGCTGATGGACGTGGAGAAGCACTACCGGCGCAAGGAGTTCCTGCTCTTTCCCTTCCTCGAGCGCCACGGCATCACCGGCCCGCCGAAGGTCATGTGGGGCAAGCACGACGAGGCCAGGGGCCTCCTTGCCGGCGCGCTGGACGCCCTGGCGGCAGCCGGCCCGACGAGCGCCGCCGAGGCCCGCGGCCTCATCCAGCTGGCCCTGAGGCCGGCGTCGGAGGCCGTCGCGGAGATGGTCGACAAGGAATCGCACATCCTCCTGCCGATGTGCCTGGACACGCTCGACGACTCGGAGTGGGGCGAGATCGCTCAGCAGAGCCTCGAGTACGGGTTCTGCCTCTACGACCCGCCTGACACCTGGCAGCCTGCCGGCCCCGCCGCGCCGGCTGCCGAGGGCGCGGCTGCCGGCGGCCGGGTGCAGCTGTCGTCCGGGAGCCTCGCCCCGGACGAACTGGCCGCCATTCTCAACACGATTCCGTTCGATCTCACCTTCGTCGACAAGGACGACACCGTGCGGTACTTCACGCAGGGCCGCGAGCGCATCTTCGCCCGCAGCCGGGCGATCCTGGGCCGGAAGGTGCAGTACTGCCATCCTCCGTCGAGCGTCAAGATCGTGGAGCAGATCCTCGAGGACTTCCGATTGAAGCGCCACGATCGCGCGGCGTTCTGGATCACCATGAAAGGGCGCTTCATCCATATCGAGTACTTCGCGCTCCGCGGACAGGACGGCGCGTACCTGGGGTGCCTGGAGGTCAGCCAGGACCTGACGGACAAGCGCGCCCTCGAAGGCGAACAGCGCCTGCTGAGTTACGCCGATCGCGGGGACGGCGATGGGAGCTGAGACCGCGCGGCCGCCGATCGCGCCCGAAACCACGGTCGGGAGCCTGCTCGCCCACTACCCGGAGCTCGAGGCGAGCCTCCTCGCCCTGTCGCCGGCCTACGGCGCGCTGAAGAACCCCGTCCTCAGGCGCACGGTGGCCAAGGTGGCGACGCTCCGCCAGGTGGCCAAAGTCGGAAACGTGCCACTGCCCACTCTCATCAACCGGCTGCGCGCCGATGCGGGACAGGCCCCGGCCTCCTGCGGTGACGAGGCGGATGAGACAGCGTTGGAGCGGCCGGACTGGGCCGATCCGGCCTTGGTGGCCCGCACCTACGACGCCCGTCCCGTCATTGACGCCGGCGGACATCCCATGCCGCAGGTCATGCGGGACTGGGCCGGGCTGCGGCCGGGAGAGGTCTACGAGCTCGTCACTCCGTTCCTCCCCGAGCCGCTCGTCGCCCTGGCCGCCGAGAAGGGATACCGGGCCTGGAGCGTCCGCGAGGGGTCGGACCTGGTTCGCACGTACTTCGCAAGGGACGAGACGAGGCGCTGAGACCCGGACGCGCCGCTACGGCCGGACCCTGAACGTGCGCGCGGCGAGCACCGCGAGGACGACCGCCAGCGTCAGCAGAATCCCCAGGTGCGGCAGGATGTCGCGCAGGCCGCCCTGGAAGAACCTGAGGGCGTGCAGCGCGTCCATGGCCCAGTAGGCCGGCGAGATCATCGCCAGCTTCCGCACGGCCGGCGGCACGATCTCGTTCGGCCACCAGCAGCCCCCGAGCCCGGCGAACATGTTGGCCAGCAGCACGGACACGCCCACGATGAGATCCTCGCGGGTGAGCAGCGAGCCGGCGAAGACGCTAAGCGCAGCCACCGCGAGGGCGAACACGGCGAGCACGAGCAGCGCGAGCGGCGCGCTTCCCAGGTTGAGCCCGAAGAACGCCTTGCCGACGGCGAAGAGCATCAGCGCCTGCAGGACGCCCATCGACCACCGCCCCAGGAGCTTGGCCTGGAACAGCTCGCCGGTCGAGAGCGGCGAGCAGAGGAGCCTGCTCAGCACGCCCTTCTTCCGATCCTCCATCACCGAGATCCCGCCGTAGATCATCACCATCATCATGATGAACTGCACGGTCGTTCCGGGAATCGAGTGGTCGAACCCGCTGGGCACGGCCGTGACGGTCTTCTCGGGGAACCGCGTCTCCACCCGGACGAGATCCGCGACCTCCGGGTGGCCGTCCAGGAACGTCGTCAGATCGCCGTCGCCGTAGAGCACCAGCTCGCTGAGGACCCGGGCGATCGCCTGGAACAGGCGGGTCTCGACGCGGGCCGCGGCTCTCTCCGACGCGCCGGCGCGCTTCTTGAACGCGAGGGCCTGATCGCGCCGCGCCTCGATCCTCGCCGAGAAGTCGGGCGGCAGGACGATGAGGCGGGTGAAGTCGGCCGGCTCCGCCTTGACGACGGTGATCTCGATGTTCGGCGCCTTGATCTTGTCGACGAAGTACGCGCCCCAGCGCCCTTCGTCCTGGTTGACCACCGTCAGCGACGCCACGGCCGGCGCGGCGTCGCCCGCCTTGAACAGCATCCCGAAGACGACGATGAAGAAGATCGGGAACGCGAGGGTCCAGAAGAAGAAGGGCCTGTCGCGGACCATGCGCCACACGTCGTTGCGGGCCACGTGCAGGACGCGTCCCAGCCTTCTCATGACGCGCTCCGGGTCTGCCGCAGCAGGGCGGGCACGGCGAGGGCGAGCAGAGCGAGCCCGCTCGCGCCGAGCACGGCGACGGCGGCGAGCGGAAACCGCCCGTCCCGGACGAGGGCCGCGCCGTCGATGAACCAGCGGTTGGGGGTGAACAGGCCGATCGGCCTGAACGCGGCCGGCATCGCGTCGGGGCTCATCATCGACCCCCCGAACAGGCTGAAGACGAGAATGACCGGCGCGCCGATCGCGCCGGCCTGGTTGCGGTTGGCGACGAGGGCGTGGAAGAGCGCGAAGAACGCCGCGACCCAGAAGGCGGCCGTCGCGCCGAGCAGGAGGAAGTAGCCGAACGGCCCCCACGTCGCGCCGAAGAGCAGCCTCCCGGCGGCCGCCATGACGAGGAGCACGGCCAGGCCCATGAGCCAGCCCCCGAGGATGCGCGCGCCGACGAGTTCCAGCGGGCGCAGCGGCGCGCTCATCATGCGCCGCAGCGTGCCGTCCTCGCGCTCGGCGAGGATGTCGCGCATCACGGTCTGGACGATGAACAGCAGGAACATGATCGCCATGCCGGGCAGGACCGCCGAGAACACGTCCGCCCGGGTGACGGCGGGGCGCGACCCGGCGGTCTTCACCTCTTCCGATTCCAGCCGGATGAGCAGCGGGTCGAGGTACTTCGAGGCGGCGATGACCTTGCTCTGGGCCTTCGCGAGCTCCGGCGCGAGCGACGCCCACGGAAACGCCTCGAGCGGGAGATCCATCATCGCGCGGATCCCCCTGACCTCGTCGCCGAACGCCCGCACGGCGCCCGAGAGGACCACCGCCAGCGTGTTCACCGCCTCCTCGGCCACGTCCGGCAGGAACTGCTCGGCCGGGTTCCTCACCACCGTGAGCGCCACCGGCTTCCATTCCATCAGGTCCAGCGTGAAGCGCTCCGGCACGACGATCATCGCCGACGCCCTGCCGGCCTTCATGCGCTCCCGGCCCTCGGATTCGCCGATGACCGTGACCTCGAACATCTCCTTCATCCGGGCTGAGTCGAAGGCCCCGAGGAGCAGCTTCGAGGCCACGCTCTTGTCGCGATCCACGACGAGGACGGCGATGCGCGGCAGCGCGTTCGCGCCGGGCTTCGGGCCGAAGACGGCGCCGATGAGCGCCGTCATCGCCAGGGGAATGGCCATGAAGACCACGATGACCAGCGGCGCGCGGAGGTGCCGGCGGACGTCGTTCGTGAAGACGTGGAGGAGGCGGCGCATCGATCAGTCCCTCAGGCTGCGCCCGGTCAGCTTCAGGAAGACGGTCTCGAGGCTGGGCGACTTGATCGTGAGATCGGTCACCGCGAGCTTGCGGCCGAAGAGCCGGTCCATGACGCGCGGGATTTGATCGGTGTCCGAGACGGCGAGCAGGGCCAGGTTGTCGCCCGCCGACATGAGCTCGACGCTGGGCGCCGGCATGTCCTGGATGGCCTCAGAGAACGCGCCCGCGCCGAACTCCCCGCTGATCTCGACGAAGGTGCGCTCGCCCACGATGCGGACCAGCTCGTCCAGCGTGCCCTGGGCGAGGATGCGGCCCTTGTCCATGATGGCGATGCGCGAGCAGGCCGTTTCCACCTCGGCCAGCTGGTGCGTCGTGAAGATGACCGCGGTGCCCGCCGCGCCGACGTTGCGGATGATGTCCAGGATGCTGACCTTCGCCTGGACGTCGATGCCGACCGTGGGTTCGTCCAGGAGCAGGAGGTCCGGCTTGTGCAGCAGGCCGATGGCCGTGTTGAGGCGCCGCTTCATGCCGCCCGAGAACTTCTTGACCGGCTCCTTCGCGCGGCCGGCCAGCTCGACCAACTCGAGGATCTCCGCGGCCCGCCGCTTCAGCTCGGCCCGGGGCACGTCGTACAGCCCGCCCCAGAAGAGCAGGTTGTCCATGGCGCTCAGGTCCTCGTAGAACGCCATGTCCTGGGGCACGATGCCTAGGCGGTTCTTGAGCTGGCGGCTGGCGAACAGGCTCTGTCCCTGAAAGGTCACCGTGCCGGTGAAGCCGCCCAGCGTCCCGGCGAGGATGGAGATGAGCGTGGTCTTGCCCGCGCCGTTCGGGCCGAGCAGCCCGAGCACCTCGCCCTTCGCCAGGTCGAGCGAGAAGCGGTCGAGGGCCAGGACGTCGCCGTAGGACTTCGTCAGGTTCCGAATCTCGAGCATGGCCACCTCCGCGCGGCGCCCCGTCGGCCGCCCGCTGGCCTCAGGAGACAGAGACGAGCGCCGGGGCGCGGAGGTTCGGCGGGAACGGTCCGGGGGCGGCGCCGACGGGCCGTTCGGATGCGGGGCCCGCTGCCGCGCCGGCAGCCCGACGGGCACCGCGACGGGGCTGGAAGCCCGGGGCGGAGCGGGAGTGCCAGGGAGCCGCCGACCGGGCCCGCCGCGCGATCGGCCGCCGAAACCGCCGCTCCGGCGCCGGGGCGATAGTAAGATGATCGGGCGCTCGGGCGGCCGCCTGCCGGCCGGGCTCAGGCGGCGCCGCCGGGCGCCGCCGCTTCGGCCGCGCCCCCCCGCGCGGCGCCTGGAGGGTGGCGATGAGGCACACGCGGCTGGTCTCGCTTGTCGCAGTCACGGCGCTGATGTCGTTTGCGGCGTCAGCGGCGGCGGCGGTCTCCGGCGCGGCGCCGCCGAAGGGACAGACGCCGCTGCTCATCACCAATGCCGGCCAGGGGCCGGGCGCCAAAATGGCGAGGCTGCTCCTCCAGCGCACGGGGGCCGTCTCGGATTTCGACTACAACGCCGAGCCGCAGCCCGCCGACCTGGCGGCCAAGCCGTACAAGACGCTGATGGTCGTCCTCGGGTCCACCGCGAAGGGCCTCGGCGCCTCCGGCATCACGATTGACGACGAGATCGCCCGGCTGAACGCCATGATGGCCGAGGCGAAGAAGCTCAAGCTGCAGATCGTCTGCGTGCTCCTCGAGGGCAAGACGCGCCGCGGCAAGCCCGGCGGCGCCGACGAGCGCTGCATCGACGCCGTCGCGCCCTTCGCCCACGCGCTCGTCGTCAAGAAGGACGGCAACGAGGACGGGCGGTTTGACGCGATCGCGAAGAAGACCGGCGCGCCGCTCACGTTCATCGACGATGCGGTGGACTTCGGCGACGTCGTGAAGGCGATGTACGCCAAGTGAGCACGTACGTCACGACGTCGTACACGCTGGCCGCGATGGTCGCGGCCTTCACCCTGAGCAGCTGGCGGTTCAAGTCGCCGGAGCTGGCGATGGTCGTCACCGCGCTGGTGGGGGCGCTCGTCGCCGGCCTTGGGTTCCCGGCGCACCTCTTCGTCGAGGGCACGTTCACCTTCCTCGACCTCGCCTTCATCTTCATCACCGCGTGCGTGTTCATGAACGCCTACTCGGAGGTGGGCGCGATGAACGCGCTCGTGCGGGCGATGGTGACGAGGCTGTCCCGATGGAAGTGGCTGCTCCTGATGGTGCTGGCCGCCCTCATGCTCATCCCCGGCGCGCTGACGGGAGCGGGCGTCGTGTCCGTGCTGGTCGTCGGCGGCCTCGTGGCGGCCGTCCTGCGCCTGATGGGCCTCGCCGAGCAGCGCGTCGCCGCGTTCGTGTTCATGCTGGGCATCCTGTCGGCCGTCGCGCCGCCCATCAACGTCTGGGCGATGCTCATGGCCGCCGGCGCGAACATGCCCTACGTCGGGTTCGACTGGGTGCTGCTGGTGCCCGTGCTGGCCGTCGCGGCGGCGACCGTCGTCTACCTCGGGTGGGGCGCGGTGCCGCAGTCGAAGGAGGCCATCCTGGCGGGCCTCCCGCCGCTCTCCCCGAAGATGACCTGGTGGCGGGCGGCGGTGCCCCTCGGCATCCTCCTCGCCCTGGCCCTGGCGTCGAAGTACGCCGCGTTCGCGATCCCGACGCTGGGCTTCCCGCTGATCTTTATCGTCTGCACGATCGCGACCGTGGCGATCGACCCGGAGCGCCGCCCGTTCGGCCGCTGGCTCGCGGTGACGAACGACACCGTCGAACAGGTCTTCCCGCTCGTGGCGACGATGGTGAGCGTGGGCGTGCTCGTGAACATCCTGGCCGCGACCGGCGTGCGCGGCCTCATCGCGATCAGCTTCGTCGCGCTGCCGATCGTCGGCATCTACGCGACGTCGCTCTTCGTCTGCCCGATGGCGCAGGGCGCGCTCGGGTTCGGGAGCGCCGTTATCCTCGGGACGCCACTGATCTTCGTCTTCAACGCCGTCGGGGCCAACGTCACAGTCGTGGCGGCGGCGTTCAGCATGCTGTTCGCCCTCGGCGACTGCCTGCCCCCGTCGCGGATCGTGGGCAGGACCGCCATCGAAACGGTGGGCTACAAGGGCACCTACGCGTCGTTCCTGAGGGCGACAACGGTGCCGTGGCTCATCATGGGCGCGGTGGCGCTGGCGATGTTGATCTTTCCGGGGAAGGTCGCGTTTCTCGTGAAGTACTAGGCGCTGGGGGCCGGGCGCCAGGCGCCGGCCCGACAGGGGGCAAGACAGAATTCGGTCACGATCCGGAGCACCGGTCAGCCCGCGTGCATGGTATCAGTTGCCGCATCCCGGATTCTGGATTCCGGATTCTGATGAGTGAGCTCGCCGACCATGATTCTGCTGCAGGAGATCATCCACCAGCTCTACTTCCTGATGTCGGCCGTCGTGGCCGTGCTGCTCGTCGGCCGGCTGTTCCGCCGGAAGACCCGCCCCGGCCTGGCCTACGACATCGTCTACGCGTACGCCCTCATCCCGTTTGTGCTCCGTGCGCTGCACATCAAGTGAGGTGACGAGGTGAGCCGGGTGCGGGGAGAGCGGCAGGCCGGACCGGCGGCCGAACGGGCGGCGCGGGGGCTGCTGGCGAGGCGCCTCGGGCTGCTCGCGGCCGCCATCGCCCTGATGGTCGCCGGATCGAGGGACATCCGCGCGCTGCGCGCGGATCGCGAGACCGTCGTCGTGTCCGAGGCCCTGACGAGGCGGGTGCCCCTCAGCACGTACTTCGACGGGATCCGCGGGACCCTCATGGACACGCCCGTCTTCCTGTTCGACTCGGGCGTGCCGGGCGGGTCCGTGCTCATCCTGGCAGGGACGCACGCCTACGAGCCGGCGAGCCCGGTGATGGCCTACGTCGTGATGGAGAACATCGCCGTGACGAAGGGCCGGGTGTTCGTGATTCCGCGGGCGAACCCGAGCGCGTCGCGGCTGGGCATGCTCGGGAACGCCTATCCGCCGTTCTTCCGCGTGAAGACGCCGTGGGGCGAGAAGCGGTACCGGATCGGCGACCGCGAGACCCACCCGCTCGAGCAGTGGCCGGACCCGTTCACGTTCGTGCACTACCCGTCGAGGCAGAACCTGGCGTACCAGGACAGCCGCAACATGAACCGGACGTTTCCCGGCCGGCCCGACGGCAACCTGACGGAGCGCGCCTCGTACGCGGTCAGCGAGCTCATCCGCCGCGAGCGGATCGACATGACCATCGACGTCCACGAGGCGTCCATGGGGTACCCCGTCGTCAGCACCTACGTGTGCCACGAGCGCGCGGAGGACATGTGCATGATGGCGGCGATGGTGCTGTCGGCCGAGCAGTTCCCGATGAAGACGGAGACGTCGCCGAAATCGCTCCGCGGCCTGACGCACCGCGAGGTCGGCGACTACACGCAGAGCTTCGCCGTGCTCATGGAGACGCCCGAACCGTTCATCGACAAGTTCGTGGGGCCGATGACCGAGGAGCTGATGCTGACGGGCCGCGACGAGTTCATGCAGACGGCGGCCGATCGGGGCCTGCTCTACGCGGACTACGACATCAAGACCGGCGCGACGCTCGACTACCGCGTGGGGCGGCACCTCGCGGGCGCGGCGGAGGTCATCAGGCAGATGGGCGAGTTCCATCCCGAGAAGCGGATCGAGGCCTCCTGGCCGGGCTACGCCGACATCATGAAGCACGGCGTGGGGTTCTACCTGCACGACCCGGCGAAGGCGGACGCGCGGCGGGTGTTCGTCAACTAGGGCGGGGACAAGGGACCGGCCCGCCTTTGCCGAAGCCAGCCGGTCGGCTCGCGGAGGCGGGAGCAACGGGTGGAGCCGACACCCGGGGTTCGGAATGCGGAACGGGGGCCGGGGCTCCAGCGCCGGCGGACAGGAGACAGTCATGAACACGCGCTCGCGGGTGACGGCGTGGCTGATGACGGCGATCGTCGTGCTGCAGTGGGGGCCGGCGCTCGACGCGTGCACGATCCTGGGCGTGGGCAGGAAGGCCACCGCCGACGGATCCACCTTCGTGGCGCACAACGACGACTCGAGCGTGGCCGACTACCCTTTGCGCATCGTGCCGGCCGCCGACTGGCCCGAGGGCGCGAAGCGCAAGATCGTCGCCAACGGCCATACGCGCGAGGGCGGCAACGTGCTCGGGGAGATCCCGCAGGTGCCCCACACGTACCGGTACTTCATGTCGCGCTACTCCTTCATGAACGAGAAGGGCGTGGCCATCACCGAGTCCACCTTCGGCATCGACACGAGCACGGACTACGGCAAGAAGCTCCGCGACGTGATGTACACGAAGGGCGACGGCCTCATCGATTGCTGGATGGCGCAGGACGTCGCCCTCGAGCGCGCCGCCACCGCCCGCGAGGCGGTGCGGATCATGGGCGATCTCGTCAACGAGTTCGGCTTCCTCACCGAGACCGGCGGCGGCGGCGAGGTGATGACCGTCACGGACGGCAGCGAGCTGTGGGTCGCCGAGTTCTACGGCCGGGACATCTGGGCGGCCGTGCGCGTCCCTGACGACCACCTGTTCGTCGGCGCGAACCGCGCCCGCATCGGCGAGATCGACCTCGCCGACACGGCCAACGTGATGGCGTCTCCGAAGCTCGTGTCCTTCGCCGTGGAGCAGGGGTGGTTCGATCCGAAGGCCGGCAAGCCGTTCGTCGTGAACAAGACCTACGCGCCCGACAACGGGATCGGCCTGACGCGGCGCGAGTGGCGCGTCATCGACCTGGTCGCGCCCTCCCTGAAGCTGTCCGCCAGCCTCGAGGACTACCCGTTCTCCGTGAAGCCCGAGCGGCTGCTCACCATCGAGGACCTGCGGGCGATCCAGTCCGACTACTACGAGGGGACGCCGTACGACCTGACGAAGGGCCCGGCGGCCGGCCCGTGGGGCAACCCGATCCGCTACGGCAATCGGGGCGCGAAGGGGGCCTTCGAGCGCGCCATCAACACGATGCGCACCTACTACCTCCACATCGGCCAGGTGAACGCCTCGCTTCCCGAGCCCTTCCGCGGCACGAGCTGGTTCGGCTACGGCGCGCCCGACACCTCCTACCTGACGCCGCTCTGGCCGGCGATGAACGAGCTGCCGGCGCATCTGGGCCGGGGCGACCGCTACGGCCCCTTCGATCGCGAGTCGGGCTTCTGGACGAATATCTACGTGCAGCAGATGGCGGAGCTGCACTACAACGAGGCCATCAAGCACGTGCGGGCGGCCCGCGAGCCGCGGCTGAGCATGCTCTACGCCCTCACCCCGCGGGTGCTCGAGGCCGCGGCGCAGATGTACGCGAAGGACCCGAAGGGCGCCATCAACCTGATCACGCAGTACGGTTGCGCCAACGCCGTCGCCTGGCAGCAGGACTGGCTCAGGCTGGGCGACACGCTGCTCGGCAAGTACGCCATGGGCATGGTGGACGGGCACCCGACCGGCTATCCGCAGTGGTGGAACGAAGTGATCGGCTACAAGCCCCTGGTGCGGTAGCGCCACCCGCGCCGCGCCGGGTCGCGCGGCGGGCCTTCCGGCGGCGGCCGCAGCGAAGGCCCCGCGGCCGGATTCCGGGCCCCCGATGGAGAGGCACAGGCGCATGGAGAACGCACTGACCGTCGTCGTCGTCGGATGCGGCAACATGGGCTCCGAGCACGCCCGCGCGTACCGCGCCGACCCGGGCTTCAACCTGGTTGGGCTCGTGGACCGCGTCCCGGAGGTGCGCCGGCGACTGGCCGCCGACCTCGGCGCCGTCCCGGAGTACGACGATCTCGGCACGGCGCTCGCCGGCGCAGCGCCGGACTGCGTCGCGATCTGCACGTATCCCGATACGCACGCCGCGCTGACGCTGCAGGCCTTCGAGGCCGGCTGCCACGTCTTCGTCGAGAAGCCCATCGCCGCCACGGTGGCCGAGGCCGAAGCCGTGGTGGGCGCGGCGAGGCGGACCGGGCGCAAGCTCGTCGTCGGGTACATCCTGCGGCACCACCCGTCCTGGCTGAAGTTCATCGAGCTGGCCCGCACGCTCGGCAAGCCGCTCGTCATGCGCATGAACCTCAACCAGCAGAGCGCCGGGTCCGCGTGGGCCACGCACAAGAGCCTCATGCAGTCGATGTCGCCCATCGTCGATTGCGGCGTGCACTACGTGGACGTGATGTGCCAGATGACCGGCTCCACGCCCGTGCGGGTGAGCGCGATCGGCGCGCGGCTCACCGAGGACATCCCGCCCGGCATGTACAGTTACGGCCAGCTGCAGGTCGTGTTCGCGGACGGCTCCGTCGGCTGGTACGAAGCCGGCTGGGGCCCGATGATGAGCGAGACCGCCTTCTTCGTGAAAGACGTGGTCGGGCCCCTGGGCTCGGTCAGCATCACGTCGGCGCCCGGGAGCGGCGGGAAGGCGTCGGCGGACACGAGCTCGCACACGAAGGCGGAGTCGCTCCTGCTGCACCACGCGGGCCTCGACCGGCACGGAGCGTTCGAGCGGAAGGACGAGATCGTCGAACTGGCGGACGAGCCGGATCACCTGGAGTTGTGCGCGCGCGAGCAGCGCTACTTCCGCCGCGCCATCATCGACGACCTGGACCTTGCGCCGCACCTGGCCGACGCCGTCAACAGCCTGCGGATTGTCCTGGCCGCGGACGAGTCGGTGAGGACGGGGCGCACGGTCGAGCTGCGCTAGCGCGGCTGCCGTCCGCCGGACGGCGGCCAGGCAGGGAGGAACACCGTGAGAACGAGACTGCTCGCCGCGGCCGCCGTGTTGACGGCCGCCACCGCCGGTGCGCAGGCGCTGCCTCCTGCCGCCCCGCAGGGCCCGCCCGCGCTGCCCTCGTGCGCGGAGCTGGCCGCGGCCGTCCAGGCGGCTGCGCGCAACGACGCGCGGTTGCAGGACTGGGCCGCACTCGGCCGCTACCGCGAGGCCAACCGGCTGCTGGCCCCGCCCGCCGCAGGCGAAGCCCGCGTCGTCTTCATGGGCGACTCGATTACGGACTCGTGGCCGCAGCCGAGGTTCGGCGCCTTCTTTCCGGGCAAGCCCTACCTCGGCCGGGGCATCAGCGGCCAGACGACGCCGCAGATGCTCATCCGGTTCAGGCCCGATGTGATCGACCTTCAGGCAAAGGTCGTGGTCGTCCTGGCCGGCACGAACGACATCGCCGGCAACACCGGGCCGATGACCGACGAGCAGATCGCCGGCAACCTCGCTTCGATGGCGGAGCTGGCCCGCGCGCACGGCATCCGCGTCGTCTTCTCGAGCATCCTGCCCACGAGCGACTACCACGCCCGGCCGGGAGAGGTTCCGCAGACGACGAGGCGGCCGATGGCGCGCATCACCGCGCTGAACGCGTGGATGAAGGACTACGCGGCCAGGAACGGCCACGTCTACCTGGACTACTTCTCCGCGATGATCGATGAGCGGGGCCTCCTGCGGGCGGAACTCAGCGAAGACGACTTGCACCCGAACGCGGAAGGCTACGCCGTCATGGCGCCGCTCGCGGAGGCAGCCATCCAGGCGGCGCTCACGCGTTAGCCGAAGAACCCGAAGGGGTCGGGACGGATTTCGCGAGGCGACAAAACCGTCTTACATTCTTGGTCGTTTGCGGAATTCGTCCCGACCCCGTACGCTGGGCGGATGGCGGTGCTGCTCGGCGACTACTTCCCGGCCGATCCCGACGCGCCCTCTGACGCGCTGCTCGAGTGCTTCCTCGACTACGTCGCCGACAAGGGCCTCACGCTCTACCCGGCCCAGGAGGAGGCCATTCTCGAGCTGCTCGAGGAAAAGAACGTCATCTTGAACACCCCCACCGGGTCCGGCAAGTCCCTGGTGGCCTCGGCCATGCTCTTCGCCTCCCTGGCGCGCGGCCAGCGCGCCGTCTACACGTGCCCCATCAAGGCGCTGGTGAACGAGAAGTGGATGGCGCTCTGCCGCGACTTCGGGCCCGACGAGGTGGGGCTGTCCACGGGCGACGCGTCGGTCAACCGCGACGCGCCGATCCTGTGCTGCACCGCCGAGGTCCTCGGCAACATCGCGCTCCGCGAGGGGGAGAACGCGGCGATCGACAACGTGGTGATGGACGAGTTCCACTGGTACGCCGACCGCGACCGCGGCGTGGCGTGGCAGACGCCGCTCCTGACCCTGCCGCACACGCGGTTCCTCCTGATGTCGGCCACCCTGGGCGACACGCGGTTCTTCGAGCGGGCGCTGACGGCTCTCAATGGGCGCCCCACCGCGAGCGTGACGTCGGACCTGCGCCCGGTGCCCCTCGACTACGCGTACGCCGAGATCCCGCTCGCCCGCACCCTCGAGAAGCTGGCGGAGGAGGCCAGGACGCCGGCCTACGTCGTGCACTTCACGCAGGCGGATGCGGCGTCGAGCGCGCAGGACTTCACGAGCCTGAAGATCTGCACGCGGGAGGAGAAGGCCGCCCTGGCCGCGGCGGTGTCGGGCTTCGAGTTCACGAGCCCCTACGGGTCGGAGATCCGCAAGTGGCTGCGCCACGGCATCGGCCTGCACCACGCCGGGCTGCTGCCCAAGTACCGCGTGCTCGTGGAGCAGCTCGCGCAGCAGGGCCTGCTCAAGATCATCTGCGGGACCGACACCCTGGGCGTCGGCATCAACGTGCCGATCCGCACCGTCGTCTTCACGCGGCTGTGCAAGTTCGACGGGCGGAAGACCGCGATCCTCAGCGCCCGCGACTTCCACCAGATCGCGGGGCGGGCCGGCCGCAAGGGCTTCGACGAGCGGGGCCACGTCGTCGTGCAGGCCCCCGAGCACGTCATCGAGAACATCAAGCTCAGCGAGAAGGCGGCGCGCGAGGGCAAGCGGGTCACGAAGCGGAAGCCGCCGGAGCACAACTTCGTCAACTGGGACCTGAACACGTTCACGCGCCTCATCGGCGCGCAGCCCGAGCAGCTGGTGTCGCGGTTCCAGGTGTCCCACGGCATGCTGCTGAACGTCCTCAGCCGCCGCGGCGACGGCTGCCGCGCGATGCAGCGCCTGATCCGCGACTGCCACGAGCCGGACGCCGCCAAGAAGGCGCACCGCAGGCGCGCGTGGCAGCTCTTCCGCGCTCTGGTGGAGCGGAGGATCGTCGAGATCGTGCCCCGGACCGAGGACGGATCGACGCTGCGGGTGAACGTCGAGCTGCAGGACGACTTCTCGATGGACCAGACGCTCTCGCTCTACCTGCTCGAGACGATCCCGCTGCTCGACGCGGCCTCGCCGACCTACGCCCTCGACGTGCTGACGCTGGTCGAGTCGATCCTCGAGAATCCCGAGATCATCCTGCGGCGCCAGCTCGACAGGATCAAGGACCGCGCCGTGGCGCAGATGAAGGCCGACGGCATGGAGTACGAGCAGCGGATGGAGGAGCTGGAGAAGCTCGAGTACCCGAAGCCGCTCGCCGACTTCATCGACGCGACCTTCAGCGCCTTCGCCGACCGCCATCCGTGGGTGGGCGGCGAGGACATCCGCCCCAAGTCCATCGCGCGCGAGATGTTCGAGCAGTACCGCTCCTTCGCCGAGTACGTCTACGACTACGAGCTGCAGCGGTCCGAGGGGCTGCTCCTGCGCCACCTCAACAGCGTCTACAAGGTGCTCAGCCAGACCGTGCCCGACGGCGCGAAGTCGGACGAGGTGCGGGACATGGAGGCGTACCTGCGGCTGCTGCTCTCGGCGGTGGACTCCAGCCTGGCCGACGAGTGGGAACGCATGCGCGATCCGGACTACCAGCCGCACGGCGCCGGAGCCCGGCCCGGCCCGGACGTCAAGCCGCCCGGGCCCGCCGCGGCCCGCGAGGGCGTCACGCGCGATCGGAAGGCCTTCCTGGCGGCCGTGCGCGCGCGCCTCTTCACGTTCCTCCGCGCGTGGTGGGTCGGCGACCACGCCGGCGCGCTGGCGGCGCTCGATGGGACCGGCGACGGCGGCGGCGGCGAGTGGACCGCGGACCGCCTCGAGGCGGCCAGGGCCGGCTATCGCGCCGAGCACGGCCCGCTCCGCTTCGATCCGGAGGCGCGGAACCTGCGGCACACCCACGTGTCCGACGCGCCGGAGGGCGAGGCGCTCCGGGTCGAGCAGATGCTCGTCGATCCCGACATGCACAACGACTGGGTGGCGGAGTTCCGCGTCGACGTGGCCGCGTCGCGGGAAGCGGGGCGGCCCGTGCTCGCCCTCGTCCGCCTGGGCAGCCTCGCGTAGCCCGGAGGCGCCGCGCCGGCCGGCCGTCCGAGCCGGCGCGGCGCGGGCGGGGTAAGATGTCCGGATGTTCCCGGCTCCGCTGCGCATCTTCCTCGCGTCGTTCCTCGTGCTGTTCCTCGAGGTCGCGCTGATCCGCTGGCTGCCGGCCCAGATCCGCCTGCTCTCCTACTTCTCGAACTTCATCCTGCTGGCAGCCTTCCTCGGGATCGGCATCGGCTCGCTTCTCGGTCGCGCGGCGCGCTCGCTGTTCGCCTGGTATCCGGCGCTCCAGCTGCTCCTCGTCGCCGTCGTCTACTTCTTCCGCCTGGAGGTGCGGATCAACGCCCCCGGCAGCATCTACTTCACCAGCGGCACGAGCGACCCGGTCACCGCCGTCGAGACGACGCTGCTGCTGCCCGTGATCTTCGTCGCCGTGGCGGCGTTGTTCGCGGCGCTGGCCCAGCGCATGGCCGCCGAGATGACGGCGCTCCCGCCGCTGCGCGCCTACACGCTCAACCTGGCCGGCAGCCTGGCCGGGACGGCGGCCTTCGCCCTGATGTCATGGCTCGAGGCGCCGCCGAGCGCCTGGTTCATCGCGTCCCTCGCCGCCGCCGTCCCGTTCCTGCGGGCCCGCCGCTGGACCACCGCCTCGCTCGCGGCGGTCCTGTGCCTGGTGACGGGCGCCGGCCTGGTCTACGACATGCAGCGCGGCAGCCTGTGGTCCCCCTACTACAAGATCACCCTGAAGCGCGCGGGCCCCGAGACGGTCGTGGAGGTGAACAACATCTGGCACCAGTCCATGGCCAGGGTGAACGCCAAGGAGTATTTCTACCAGTGGCCCTACATGGCCTTCGGCGACACCTTCCATGACGCGCTCATCCTGGGCGCAGGCACGGGCACCGACGTGGCGGCCGCGCTGGCGCACGGCGTGGCCAGCGTGGACGCCGTCGAGATCGATCCGGCCATCCTCCGGCTCGGGCGGCAGGGCCACCCCGACCGGCCCTACGCCGACCCGCGCGTGCACGCGGTCGCCGACGACGCCCGGCACTACCTTCGGACGACGGCGAAGAAGTACGACCTGGTGGTGTTCGCGCTGATCGACTCGCTGACGCTGCAGTCGGCCTTCTCGGGCGTGCGCCTCGAGAGCTACATGTTCACCGAGGAGTCCTTCCGCGCCGTGCGGGACGTCCTCGCTCCAGACGGGGTGCTCGTCGTCTACAACTACTTCCGCGAGCCCTGGCTCGTGGATCGCCTGGCGAATACGGCCGCCGCCGCCTTCGGCATGGAGCCCATGGTGCACGTGCACCCGGCGAAGGATCAGCTCGGCGTCATCGTCGTGGGGCCGCGGCTCAGGACGCTGGCGCGCTACCCCGACCCGCCGTCCGAGGTGACCGCGTTCAACCAGGGATCGCCGCTCGCGCCCCCCGTGAGGCACGAGCGCGACCGGGCGGTGGCGCCGGCCACCGACGACTGGCCCTTCCTCTACATGCGCCGCCCGCACCTGCCGTCGCACTACACGAGCGCGCTCGCCGTGGTGCTGCTCGTGTCGGCCGTCGCGGTCTTCGGCGTCGTGCGCGGCGCGGCGCGGAAGTGGTCCTGGGAGTTCTTCTTCCTCGGCGCGGGCTTCATGCTGCTGGAGTCGAAGTCGATCATCCAGTTCGCCCTGCTGTGGGGATCGACCTGGGTGGTGGCCTCCCTGATCATCTCGTCGGTGCTGGTCATGGCGCTGCTCGCGAACTGGGTCGTGGCCCGCGTCGAGATCAGGCGGCCGTGGCTGGTCGGCGCGGTGCTCGGCGCGCTGCTGGCGCTGAACTACCTCGTGCCGGTCGGGGCCGTCGGGTTCGAGAGCCGCGCCCTGGAGTCGCTCGTCTACAGCGTGATGGTCTTCAGCCCCATCTTCTGCGCCGGGCTGCTGTTCGGCTCCAGCATCAAGCGCTCGGGCGACGTGACGATCGACTACGGCGCGAACCTGCTGGGGGCGATGGTGGGCGGCGTGGCCGAGTACCTGTCGCTCGTGACGGGCTTCCAGTTCCTGCTGATCCTCGCCGCCGCCTTCTACCTGGCCGCTCTCGCCACGCGCAAGCCGATGACGGCGTAGCCGCCGGGCCGGCGCCCGATGCCGGCCCGCCCCGGTGTAGAATCGTGCGCGTGTCCGAGATCAACGTCGCCCTGATCGGCACCGCGTTCATGGGCCGCGCCCACGGCAACGCCTGGCGCCAGGTGGCGGCGTTCTGCCGCCCGAAGCGGACGCCGCGCCTGAAGGTCATCTGCGGCCGGGACCCCGGGCGGACGAAGGCCGCCGCGCGCGCGTTCGGCTGGGAAGAGGCGGCCACCGACTGGCGGGAGGTCGTCCGTCGTCCGGACATCGGCATCGTCGACGTCTGCACGCCCGGGGACAGCCATGCCGAGATCGCCATCGCCGCGGCAAGGGCCGGCAAGGCCGTCCTCTGCGAGAAGCCCCTGGCGAACACCGTGCGGGAGGCCGAGCGGATGCTCGCCGCCGCCGAGCGCGCCGGCGTGGCCCACATGGTGTGCCACAACTTCCGCCGGATCCCGGCCGTCTGCCTCGCCAGGCAGATCATCGACGAGGGGCGCCTGGGCGAGATCCGCCACTTCCGGGGCGCCTACCTCGAGGACTGGCTGCTGAACCCCGCGTTCCCGCTCGTGTGGCGCCTCGATCGGAAGCGGGCGGGCTCCGGATCCCTCGGCGACATCGGGTCGCACGTGATCGATCTGGCGCGCATGCTGGCGGGCGAGATCCGCGAGGTGTCCGGCCTGACCGAGACGTTCATTCGGACGCGCCCGCTGCCCGGTTCGCCCGCCCGCAAGGGGCGCGTGACGGTGGACGACGCGGCGGTGGCGCTCGTGCGGTTCGCAAGCGGCGCCGTCGGATCCATTGAGGCCACGCGGTTCGCCCCGGGCCGGAAGAGCCAGTGCTCGTTCGAGATCAACGGGAGCCGGGGAAGCCTGGCCTTCGACCTCGAGCGGCTCAACGAGCTCCAGGTCTACTTCGAGTCGGACCCGCCGGCGCTGCGCGGGTTCCGGACGATCCTGGCGACCGAGCCGATCCACCCGCACATGGCGCCGTGGTGGCCGCCGGGCCATATCATCGGATGGGAGCACTCGTTCACGCACATGGTGCTCGATCTGCTCGCCGCCGTGGCCGACGGCACGGTGCCGTCGCCCAGCTTCCACGACGGCGTCATGAACCAGCGGGTGCTCGACGCCATCGGGCGCTCGTCCGCGTCGCGCCGCTGGGCGCGCGTAAAGGGGGTCGCATGAAGATCGGAGTGTTCGCCGTCCTGTTCGGCCAGAAGCCGTTCGAGGAAACCCTGGACTACCTCGTCGAGCTGGGGATCGGCGCCGTTGAAATCGGCACGGGCTGCTACCCGGGGAACGCCCACGCCAACCCGGCCGTGCTGCTGGCCAGCGACCGCAGGCTGAAGGCGTTCAAGGAAGCCATCGAGCGGCGCAACCTCGTCATCAGCGCGCTGAGCTGCCACGGGAATCCCCTCCACCCGCACGCCGCGACGGCGAAGGCCCATCACAAGGTCTTCGAGCAGACCGTCGAGCTGGCCTCGAAGCTTGGCGTTGAGAACGTGATCACCTTCAGCGGGTGCCCGGGCGCGGATGCAAAGGCCGTCACGCCGAGCTGGGTCGTGTCGCCGTGGCCCCCGGAGTTCGCCCAGGCCCTCGCGTGGCAGTGGGCCGAGCGCGTGGTGCCGTACTGGAAGCAGACGGCGGCGATCTGCCGCAAGGCCGGCGTGCGGGTGGCGATCGAAATGCACCCGAACTTCGTCGTCTACAACGCCGAGACCATGAACCGCCTGCGCGCGATCGCCCCGGCGGTCATCGGATGCAACTTCGACCCGTCGCACCTGTTCTGGCAGGGGGCGGACCCGGTGGCCGCCATCCGGGCCATCGGCGACGGCGTGTTCCACGTCCACGCGAAGGACTGCAAGCTCGACGCGGCCAACATCAGCGTGAACGGCGTGCTCGACGCCAAGCCGTACACGAAGGAAAGCGAGCGCTCGTGGATCTTCCGGACGGTGGGCTACGGCAACGGGGCGCCCGTGTGGAAGGCGATCGTCAGCGCCCTGCGCCTCGTCGGCTACGATCACGTGCTCAGCATCGAGCACGAGGACAGCCTGATGTCCGGCACCGAAGGCCTGAAGAAGGCGATCGCGTTCCTGAAGGACGTGGTGATCACGGAGCCGGCGGGGGAGGCGTACTGGGCGTAGGGGTTCGGGACTCGGGACTCGGGGGCCGGGACTCGGGGCTCGGGACCCGGGGCTCGGAACGCGCGCGGAAGGGGGCGGCGGTACGAAGCCGGCGCCCCCTTTTTCTGCCGCGGCCGCGATGCGGCGAATCGCGCCGCGCTAGTCCGGAATCCTCAGCGTCTGGCCCACCTTGATCAGGTTCGGATCCTTCAGCTGGTCCTTGTTCGCTTCGAAGATCTTCATGTACTGGTTCGCGTCGCCGTAGTACCGCTTCGCGATCTTCGACAGGGAGTCGCCCGCCACCACGGTGTACATCGTGTCCGGAACCTTCAGCGACGAGTCGATCGTGATGTCGGCCGTCAGGTCCTCGTACAGCGGGTCGATGTCCTTGATCTTGATCCACACTTCGTTCTTCACGAAGTCGGCCGGAGCGGCGCCGCGGATGAGCAGCTTGTTGTTCTCGATGTGGATGTTCTTCCAGCTGACGCCGCGCTTCTGCCCGTACTCGATCACCGGGCCGTACTTCTTCTTGAGCCCTTCCAGATCAGCCATGCCTCGTCCCCTTTCCTCGACCTCGGAGGCCATCCCGGCGCGTTACCGAAGTACAGCAACGCCGGCGCGCCCGCCGGACAACCCCTCCCGCCTCCCTACGCCGACGCGAGCAGCTTCCTGACGCCCTCGAACGACTCCCGCGTGGCGTCCATCGGCGTCCTGCCGTCAGGATAGACCTCCTGCTCCAGGACGATCCACTCCGTTCCGCCGACCGACCGGCAGGCGTCGTACACCGACCTCCAGTCCACCGAGTCCTGTCCGAAGATCGCCTTCCTGCCGGCGTCGCCCTCGCGCACCGTCGGCTTGAAGTGGACGGTCCGGCTCCGGCCGGGGTACTTGCGGATGTACGCCGCCGGGTCCTGCCCCGCCGCCATCGACCACCCGCAGTCCTGCTGCAGGATCACGTCCTTCGTCGTCCGCTCGGCGAAGAGATCCCAGAAGGTCTTGTCGCCGTCCTTCTTGAACTCGTTCACGTGGTTGTGGTACCCGCACGCCATCCCCAGGGGTTTCAGGACGGCCGCGGCCTGGTTGAACGTGTCCGCGAGCGCCTTGCTCTTCTCCGGGTCGGTGAACGCCTGGTCGCTTGGCACGATGAGGAAGCGGCACCCGATCGCCTGGTGGAAGTCGATTGCGGCCTTCAGGGCGTCACCCACGAGGCTGCTGGTGCGGATGTGCGTGCCGGCCGCCTTGAGGTTCAGCGCCTTGAGCCGCGCGGCCAGGGCCGGCGCGTCTTTCTCGTACGCGTAGTAGCCGGCGAACTCGACGCCCTCGAAGCCCATCGCCGCGACGGCGGCGAGGGCGGCGTCGAAGTCCTTCGCGCAGTCGCCGCGCACCGAGTACAGCTGCAGGGCCACGGGAATCCGCGCGGCGGCCAGCAACGGGATCGACCGCGCGGCGGCCAGGGCGAGCGGCGCGGCGCCGGCCAGTTCCAGGAACGAGCGCCGGGTCAGGGAACGCGTTCGGTTGTCCATGTCAGGCTCCGTGAAGAACGCCAACCGGTTCGACGGGGATTATGGCACGAACCGCCGTCACGACACGGCGCCCTCGAGCATCGTGAGCGTGCCGGCGCCGGCGTCGATCTCGACGTCCACGCCGAGCGGGAGCGTGAACTGACGGTCCACATGGCCGATCATCGCGCCCGAGAACACCGGCACGCCGAGCGGCTTCAGGTGGTCGTCCAGCACGTCGGGAATCGTCAGGGAGCCGAAGCCCTGCCCCGGATCGCACTTCTCGCACGTGCCCCACGCCACGCCCTTCACGCCGTCCAGGATGCCCGCCAGCTTGAGCTGCGTCAGCATGCGGTCCACGCTGTAGGGCGCCTCTTCGACGTCCTCCAGGAACAGGACGGCGTTCCTGAAGTCCGGCAGGTAGCCGGAGCCGATGATGGCGGTCAGCACCGTGAGGTTGCCGCCGAGGAGGCGGCCCCGCCCCCGGCCGGGCGTGATCGTGCGCGTGCGGTTCCTGACCGGCACCAGCGTGTCGTCGGCCTCCTTCCGGTTCGCGAAGGTGACCGCCTCGCCGTTCCAGAGCACGCGCTTCATCCACTCCACGTTGAAGGCGTTCCACGACGACGACCCGAGCGGGCCGTGAAAGGTCACCAGGCCGGTCCTGGCGTGCAGCGCCAGCAGCAGGGCCGTGATGTCGCTGTAGCCGATGAACGCCTTGGGATGCCTGGCGATGGCGTCCCAGTCGAGGAGCGGCAGCAGCCGCGCCGCTCCCCAGCCGCCCCGGATGCAGTGGATGGCGTCGACCTCCGGGTCGGCGAACATCGCGTTCAGGTCGGCCGCGCGGTCTTCGTCGCGGCCGGCGAAGTAGCCGCGCCGGTCGAAGACGTGCTTCCCGAGCTTGCCCTTGAGGCCAAGCGCCTGCAGCGAGTCCAGGAGGATGTCGATCGACACCGGGTCCCACTGCACGAACGACGGAAGGACGAGGCCCACCGTGCCGCCCGCTTTCAGCCGGGGCGGCTTGACGAGCTTCGGAGCCGGCGGGGCCGAAGGCAGGGCGCCAGGCGGACCAGGCAGGGCGGCGCTCGCCCGCCTGCGGGACGCTGGCGACGCCAGCACGGCCAGCGACGAGGATGTCAGCAGTTCGCGGCGTGTGAGCATGCCGGGCATGCTACGCCCAGGCCCGGACGAATGCAAAGGAGCCGGCCGGGCCAGCGTCGCCGCGGCGGCCGCTGGAGCGTCGTCGCCGGCCCGTCCAACCGCGTTGGTCAGGCGCCCGGTGCCTGCGGTAGAATCGCGGCCGTCGTTGCCGGGCCCCTTCCCCGGGGCTCCTCCGTGACGCGGGAGAACACGACGATGATCCACTCGCGCGGATGCAGCCGCCGCACGTTTCTCAGAACCGTCCCGGCCGCCGTCGCCGGGACCGTCGCGTTCCCCACCATCGTCCGGGCGTCGGCGCTCGGCCGCGGCGGCGCGGTGGCGCCGAGCGAGCGCATCGTCATGGCCGGCATCGGGTTCGGGATGCAGGGCCCGTCCAACATGCGCAACTTCCTCGGCAAGCCCGAGGTGCAGTGGGTCGCCTGCTGCGACCTCGACGATGCCCATCTCCAGCGGGCGAAGGACATCGTCGACACCAGCTACGGCAACACGGACTGCGCGACCTACAGGGACTACCGCGCGCTCTACGCGCGCGGCGATCTGGACGCCGTGTCGATCGCCGTGCCCGACCACTGGCACGCGATCCTGTCACTGGCGGCCGTGCGGGCGGGCCTCGACGTCTACGGGGAGAAGCCGTTCACGCACAGCCTCCGGGAAGGGCGGGCCCTGTGCAGCGCCATCGAGCGCTACGGCCGCGTGTGGCAGACGGGGAGCTGGCAGCGTTCCGAGAACAACTTCCACCGGGCGGCGGAGCTGGTTGCCGCGGGCCGGATTGGCCGGATCGAGCGCGTGGAAGTCGGCCTGCCATCCGGCTACACCGACTTCGCGCGCACGTTCGGCCAGGAGAAGATCGAGAACCCGCCGCCCGGGCTGGACTACGAGACGTGGCTCGGGCCGGCGCCGTGGTGGCCGTACTGCGTGGCGCGCGTGCACATGAACTGGCGCTGGAACGTGGACTTCGGCGGCGGCCAGCTCATCGACTGGATCGGTCACCATCTGGACATCGCCCACTGGGCGCTCGGCCTCGAGCGCACCGGGCCGATCGAGGTGAAGGGGACGGGCGAGTTCCCCACGAGCGGCATCTACAACGCCGCGCGCCGCTTCTGGGTCGAGACGAAGTACGCCGACGGCCCGCCCATGACCATCGCCGGCGGCTACCCGCAGATCCAGTCCGGCACGAAGTGGTTCGGCGAGCACGGCTGGGTGTGGGTGGATCGCGACGGGTTCGAGAGCCAGCCGGCCCACCTGGTCAACGAGGTCATCGGCCCCAACGAGAAGCGCCTCTACAAGAGCCGCGACCACGCGCAGAACTTCCTCGACTGCGTGCGCAGCCGCGCGCTCACGATCGCTCCGGCCGAAGTGGCGCACCGGTCGGCGAGCGTCGGGCACCTCGGTCAGATCGCCATCGAGACCGGGCGGACCATCAGGTGGGATCCGGCCGCCGAGGCGATCATCGGCGATCCCGGCGCAGAGCGGATGCTCGCCCGCGGCTATCGCGCGCCCTACCAGCTTCCGGCGTGAGACGAGGTGCCCTGTGACGACCATCACGCTACGCCGCTTCGCGCCGGGCCTCGCGGCGGCCCGAGCCGTCTTCCTGGCGTCCGCCCTGCTGGCGTCCGCGTCCGCGGCCGTGACGGCCCAGCCGGCCGCCGCCCCCTCGTCTCTCGATGCGATTCTCAAGGCGCTCGCCGCGCACGACGGCGGGATCGAGTCGGCCCCGGTGTGGAGCCTCCGCGATTACGTGTACGCGCGCAAGGACGACCCGGCCGGCCGCGCCGAATGCGAGGCGGCGCTGCTGGCGTTCCTCAAGACCCCGGCCACGCCGCCGGCAAAGCTCGCCGCGGCGCGGTACCTGCGCGTGGTGGCGGGCGACACGGCCGTGCCGGCGCTCCGCGCGCTGCTGCTCGCCGACGCGAGAACGGCCGACTGCGCCATCGCCGTCCTGCAGCGCCTGCCGGGCCCGGCCGCGGATGACGCGCTCGCCGGCGCGCTGAAGCCGGCCCGGGGCGCCGTGAAGACGGCCCTCGTGGCGGCCCTGGGCGAGCGGCGTTCGGCGGCGGCGCTGCCCGCGCTCGTTCCCTTGCTGGCGCAGCCCGCGCTCGCAGAGGCGGCGGCCACGGCCATCGGGAGAATCGGCGGCGCAGGCGCGGTGTCGGCGCTGATGCCGGAGCTGACCCGCGCCGTCGGTCCGTTCAAGCAGGTCGTCGCCGCCGCGCTGCTGGCGGCGGCCGACCAGATGCGGGCCTCCGGGGACTTCGCCGGTGCGCTGCCGGCCTTCCGCCGGCTGGCCTCCGACACGTCCCTGCCGTCTCCCCTCCGCACGGCGGCGTTCATGGGGGAGATAGGCGCCGGGGAGGAAGGCGCCGCGGGCCTTCTGCTCACCATGCTCGACTCGGCCGACCCCGACGAGCGGCAGGCGGCGGTCGCGAAGATCGCGGACGCGGTTCCTGCCGAAGGGATCGGGCCCGTCTGCGATCGTCTGCGGAAGCTGCCGGAGGCGCTCCAGGTGCAGGTGCTGGCCGCGCTGAGCGGCTATCCGCGGGTTCGCGTGCTGGGGACGGTGTTGTGGGCCGCCCGCAGCGAGTCGCCGGAGGTCCGCGTCGCGGCGCTGCGCGCGCTGGCGCCGGTCGGCGACGCGTCGATCGTCCCGTTTCTCGTCGAGCGCGCCGCGTCGGCGCCACGCGGGCTCGAGCAGGACGCCGCGCGCAGCGCCCTGGCCGCGATCAGGGGCCGGGACGTCGATGACGCGGTCGTCGGCCTGCTCGAGCGCAAGCCGGCGCCGGCCGCGGCCGTCGAGCTGCTCAAGGCCATCGGCGAGCGGCGCGTGTTCGCCGCGAAGCCGGCCGTCGCCGCCGCCCTGGCTGACGAGCCGTCGGCCGTTCGCATCGAGGCGCTGAAGGCGCTTCGCGCCATCGGATCGCCTTCGGACGTGTCGCCCGTGCTCGATCTCCTCGTCGGCACCCGCGACGACTCCGAGCAGGCGGAGGCCGAGAAGACCGTGGCCGCCCTGCTGCAGAAGATCGGTGCGCCGGACGGACGGTCGCGGCTCCTCCGGGCCCGTCTCCTGGCGACGCAGGAACCTGCCGAGCGCGCGCGGCTGCTGGCCCTCCTGCCGCTCGTCGGCGATGACGGGTCGCTGCCCGTCCTGCGGAGGGCGCTCGGCGACTCGGACGGCGAAGTCGCCGACGCCGCCGCACGGGCGATCGCCGCCTGGCCCACGGTGACGGCCCGGGACGACGTCCTCCGCCTGGCCCGCGGCGCGAAGGACGACACGCACACGCTGCTGGCGCTGGCCGGCCTGGTCCGCCTGATCGGCCTGGAGCCGAACCGGCTCCCCGAGGCGGCCGTCGCGGACCTCAGGCAGGCGGCGGACTTGGCAAGCCGGCCGGAAGAGCGGAAACTGGTATTAGGCGTCCTCGCGGCGTTTCCCTGCGAGGCCGCGTTCGAGTTCGCGAGAGGGTTCCTGCAGGACGAAGCGGTGAAGGCCGAGGCGCAGGCGGCAATCGACGCCATGACGCAGCGCCTGGCCAAGGGCCCAGCCCGCTGAAAGGGTGAGAAGAGACGTGACCAAGAAGACTGTCGTGCTGACGTTCCTGTGCGCCTTCCTCCTCGCGCCCCTGGCCGCCGAGCAGGCGGGCAAGATGGAAGAGCTGAAGCTGAAGCTGCCGAAGCCGATGTTCGTCGGCACGCCGACCAACATCAAGAGCGCGAACCTGGAGGTCGTGACCGGCAAGTCGCGCGGGCCGTTCATGGTTCCCGCCGGGACGAAGCTGCTGTCGGCGAAGAAGCCCGTCCGGGGCAGCGACATGCAGCCGGTCATCGGCGAGCTCGACATGATCACCGACGGCGAGAAGGAAGGCGGAGACGGCTACTTCGTCGAGCTCGGACCCGGCAAGCAGTGGGTCCAGATCGATCTCGGCGCGTCGTACGCGCTGCACGCGATCCTCGTCTGGCACTACCACTCGCAGGCGCGCGTCTATCGCGACGTCGTCGTGCAGGTGTCCGCCGACAAGGACTTCCTGAAGGGCGTGCAGACGATCTTCAACAACGACCACGACAACTCGTCCGGGCTCGGCGTCGGCAAGGACAAGGAGTACATCGAGGTCGCCGAGGGGCGGCTCATCGACCCGAAGGGGGTCCAGGGCCGCTACGTGCGCCTTTACTCGAACGGCAACACCACGAACGACCTGAACCACTACGTCGAGGTCGAGGTCTTCGGCACGCCGGGCGCATGAGCAAGGCCGGCTTCGGCGGCGCGGTCACGGCGGCGCTGGCGCTCGCGCTGGCGTTCCGCCTGGCCGGCGCCGCCGCGCGGCCGATGCACCACGACGAGGCCAACCAGGCCGTCAAGTTCGGCGAACTGCTCGAGACCGGCGACTACCGCTACGACCGGAACGACCATCATGGCCCCACGCTCTACTACCTGACGCTGCCCGCGGCGTGGGCGCGCGGCCAGGCCACGCTCGCGTCGCTCGACGAGCGCACTCTGCGCGCCGTGCCGGCGCTCTTCGGCGCCGGCCTCATCCTGCTGCTCGTACCGCTGGCGAGGGGGCTTGGGCGCCCGGCGGCGGCCGCCGCCGCGATGCTGGCGGCGGTGTCGCCGCTGCTCGTCTACTACAGCCGCTTCTACATCCAGGAATCGCTCTTCGCGTGCTTCTCGCTGGCCTGCCTGGCCGCCGTCGGCCGGTTCGCCGAGCGCCCGAGCCGCGCGGCGGCGCTCTGCGCCGGATGGTGCGCGGGCCTGGCCTACGCCACCAAGGAGACGTCGATCCTCCTCCTGCCGGCGGTGGCGGCAGCCGCGCTCCTCGCCCGGGGATCGGCGGAGCGCGACGGCAGCGTGCAGCCCGCGCCGGCAGGAGACCGACGTGCGCGCCGCTCGGCGGCGGCGCTCGGGCTGGCCGCCGCCGCGGCCACGGCGTTCGTCTTCTTCTCGTCGATCTTCAAGTACCCCGGAGGCCTTCTCGAGTCGGTTCGGGCGTTCGGCACCTACGCCGCCCGCGGGGCGGGCGCCGGGCCGCACGTGCAGCCGTTCGGCTACTACGCGCGGATGCTGGCGTTCTCGTCGTCGGGCGGGCTCGTCTGGAGCGAGGGCCTGATCCTCGGCCTCGCCGCCGCCGGCATGATCGCATCGTCGCGCAGGACGCCAGGGGCCGGGGCCGGCTTCTGGCCGCGCTACGTCGCGCTCTACTCGCTCATCGCGTTCCTGGCCTTCTCCGCCGTGCCCTACAAGACGCCGTGGAACGCGGTGCCGTTCCATGCCGGCTTCGTGATCATGGCCGGCGTCGGGGCCGCGGCCGTGCTCGAGTGGCTGAGGCCGCGGATGCTGAAGGCCGTTGCGCTGCTTGCCCTCGCCGCCGCCGCGGCGCAGCTTGGCGTGCAGAGCTGGCGCGCCAGCTTCACGTACTCGGCGGACCCGCGGAACCCGTACGTCTACGCCCACACCGTGCCCGACTTCCTGCGGCTGGTGCAGCGCGTGCGCGACGTGGCGGCCCGGAGCCCGGAGGGGGTGCGGACGCCCGTCAAGGTCGTTGCCGGGCCGTACGAGCAGTGGCCGCTGCCCTGGTACCTGCGCGGGATGACGCGCGTCGGGTACTGGACGCGCGCCGCCGATGCCGATCCTCTCGACGAGGCGCCCCTCATCGTGGCGTCGCAGGAGCACGCCGACGAGGTGGGCGCCGCGCTCGGCGACCGGTACGTGCAGGAGTTCTACGGACTGAGGCCCGAGGTGGTCCTGACGCTCTTCGTCGAGCGGTCCGCCTGGGACCGGCTGATCGCAGCCCGGGCCGGCGCGCCCTGACGCGGGACGGGCGTCAACGGTACAATGCCGGCCGTGAACACGAGACGCGCCGTCCTGGCGAAGGCAAGCGCCGCCGCCGCGCTCGCCCTGTCCCTGCTCGAGGGGTGCGCGAGGCCCGCGAGGCCCGTCGCCGCGCCCGCGCCGCCGCCCGATTCCGTCCGCGCGCCCGTGGACATCGTGGTGCAGGGCGCCGTCGACAGCGAACTGCAGCCGCTCCTGGCCGCGCTCGAGGGGCGGGAGCAGATCCAGATCGCCGCCTGGACCTTCTGGCGCGGGCGCATGGCGGGACAATCGGTCGTCGTGTCCCGCACGGAAGTCGGGCCCGTGAACGCGTCCACCGCCACGACGCTCGCCATCGTGAACTTCCGCCCCCGGCTGATCATCAACCAGGGCACTGCCGGCGCCGTCGATCCCGAACTGCGCCTCTTCGACATCGTCGCGGGCGAGGCGACGGTGGACTACGGCGCGTTCCGGTCCGCGCATGCGGACGCCGGCGCCGGCGTCGATCTGTCGCGCTGGACGCCGATGCCGCACAGGCTGCGGCTCGACGGCGGAGAGCGGATCGCGTTCGAGCGGTTCCCCGGCGATCCGGCGGCGCTGGCCGCCGCGCTGGCCATCCCGAACCCGCGCGGGCGGGTGGTGAAGGGGGTGATCGGGTCGGCCTTCGAGTTCAACCGCGAGGTGGATCGCTTGATCTGGGTGCACAAGACGTACGGCGCCGTGTCGGAAGACATGGAGAGCGCGTTCGCCGCGGGGACGGCGGCCGGCTTCAAGGTCCCGTTCCTCGCCGTCCGCATCATCTCCGACTCGGACCACCAGGACGTGGAGTTCCAGCCCGTCGCCGGCGAGCACTGCGCCGCGTTCGTCGTCGAGCTCGTGAAGGCGCTGCCGGCTCCGCTCGCGGCGAACACGCCAGCAGCGGCCGCGGAAAGGAGGTGCCCGAGCGCGACACCCGGCGCGTTGCGGACTCCTCCGGGGTGATGAGCATGGATGCCGACTCCCAGCGCAGCGTGTACGACAGCCCGCGGATGGCGGACGGGTACGCCTTCGACCGCCCCCCGGTGCATCCCCACATCATCAAGGCCGTCGCCAGCCGCCTCGCGCACCGCGCTCCCGTCGGCCGCGCGCTGGATGTCGGGTGCGGCGCGGGCGCCTCCACGGCGGCCCTCGAGCCGGTGGCGAGGCACGCCGTCGGGCTCGAGCCCGTGCGGCGCATGCTCGCACACCGCCGGACCGTCGCCCCGCGCGCGTCGTTCGTTGTCGCCGGGGCCGAGCATCTGCCGTTCCAGGCCGGCGCGTTCGACCTCGTGACGGCCGCGGGATCGCTCAACTACGTGGATCTCCGCTTGTTCCTCCCGGAGCTCTCCCGCGTGCTCGCCCCGGGCGGCGTCACGGCCGTCTACGACTTCTCGGCGGGCCGCCGCTTCCAGGGCGATCCGGCCCTGGACCGCTGGTATGCGCGCTTCGCCGAGCGCTACCCGCCGAAGCCGGGCTACGACCTCGACGTGAGCGCAATCGAGTACGGCCCGCACGGCCTGCGCCTGGACGCCTACGAGCAGTTCGACATCGCGGTGCCGATGAGCCTGTACGGCTACGTCCGCTACGTGATGAGCGAAACCGGCGTCGAGCTGGCGATCGAGCGCGGAGTGGCCGAATGGGAGATCCGCGGGTGGTGCGAATCCACGCTGGAGGGGGTCTTCGGCAGCGTGACGCGTGACGTGCTGTTCGAGGCCTACGTCGCCTACGTCGTGCGCGGCTGAAGAGACCCAGGGTCCCGGAGGGCCGCACTCCGTCTGAAGGCCCCGGGGCTGCAACCGGCGCGCGCACACCCGGCCGCGCGGCCGCGGCGGCGCGCTTCGAGAAGATCCGGCGTCCGGCCGGGCCCGGTGTGTTCGCCTTCGCGGCCTTCCGTGTCCTGCGGGCGGCCCAGGCAGGCTTACTTGCCGCGCAGCAAGCGATAGGGATTGGTGGGCCTGGGATCCTCCCCGAAGCCCGGAACGCGGGCCGCCCAGAGCAGGCCCCGCTGCATGATGGTCCTTGCCTCCGGCACGCTGAAGTCCGCCGCCACGTGGCCCACCGACAGGTGGAACACGCGGCCCCTTCCGTACAGCTTCTTCCACGCCACCGGCATGACCGCGCCGTCGATCCACGGCGCGTGCGCGCCGCTGAAGGTCGTCGTCGCCAAGACCTCCGAGTTCGGGTCGACGAGCATGTAGTACTGCTCCGAGTGCATCCGGAAGTCCTTCAGGCCCCTGGTGATCGGATCGTCGTGGCTCACGACGTTCACCGTGTAATCGATCACCCCGCCCGGGTGGGCCGCCCACGCCCCGCCCACCATGAACTCGTACTCGGTGTTGTTGCGGAACGAGTCGCTGAGCCCGCCGTGCCAGCCGGCGAGGCCCACGCCCGACCTGACCGCGTCGAGGAGGCCCTTCTCCTGCTGGGGCGTGATCCGGCCCATCGTGACCACCTGCACCACCAGCGACAGGCCCTTCATCTTCTCGGCGTCGAGGTACGAGTCCAGCGTGTCGGAGATCTCCACGTCGAAGCCCTGCTCGACGAGCCAGGGCGCGAAGATGCCGACCGTCTGCTTCGGCTCGTGGCCCTCCCAGCCGCCCCACACCATCAGCACTTTCGGCTTCGCGGCCGGCGCCGCGCCCTGGGCCGAAACGTGCGCCGAGGACCAGGCGAGCGCCACCGCCAGCAGCGCGAACGCCGCTGGCCGACGGGGCCCGCGCGCGAGTGTCGTCATGGCGCGTCCCTCCCCGCTGCTACTGCAGGTCGCGGACCCAGATGTTGCGGAAGCGCACCGGGTGGGCGTGATCCTGCAGCCCGATCGGCAGGCGATCCGCGTGGGCCTTGTAGGGCGGCCGGGCCTTGTGGGCCGTCGGCCCGGTCAGCTGGTCGTTGTCGTGCACCAGGATGCCGTTGTGAAAGACCGTCATCCTTGCCGGCGCGGTGACCGTCCCGTCGGCGGCGAAGCGCGGCGCCCGGAAGACGATGTCGTAGGACTGCCACTCGCCGGGCCTGCGGCTGGCATTGACGAGGGGAGGGAACTGCCCGTAGATCGACGCCGCCATGCCGTCCGCGTACGTCGCGCTCTCGTACGAGTCGAGGATCTGCACCTCGTACGTGTTCATCAGGAAGACGCCGCTGTTCCCGCGGTCCTGGCTCGCGCCAACCGCCGGCGCAGGCGAGGCCCACTCGACGTGCAACTGGCAGTCGCCGAAGGCCGCCTTCGTCTGGATCGCCCCTGCGCCCTTGACGACCTCCATGTAGCCGTCACGCACCGGCCACGTGACCGGCTGGCCCTTCGCCGTCGTCCAGGCCGACAGGTCCCGGCCGTCGAAGAGCACCGTCGCGTCCGACGGCACCGGCGCCGGCGGGCCCGCCGGGCCCGGATCCACGACCGGCGGCATCGGCCGCGTCAGGTCGTGAATGGCCCACTGCTGCAGCTCGGCGGCGCGGGGGTTCGGCGGCAACTGGGCCGACACGGCGAGGCCGGCCACGGCGATGCTCACTGCGGTCGCTGCGCTGACGATGATTCCGCGTGTCACGTGTCCTCCGTTCGCCTCGGAGCGCGCCGGCGGCCTCCCGCCCTGGCCCCTTCGGGGGCGGGGGCCTACGGCGCGTCCGGACGATTCTACGGCGAATCGGCCCGATGGCGGATCCTGGACCCTCTCCTCACCAGGCGGACTGGGGGCGGCGCGGCGGACCTCGGCCGCCGGGGCCTCCCGGCGCTCTCCGCCTGGCGCCCGGTTCCCGGGTTTCGGCCCCGGGCCGCCGGTTTCCGGGAGTTGCCCCCTTCCCTCCACCTGTGTCACTGTGACGCCGAGACGGACGACGCGCTTCGATGACGCCTCTGCTCGCCCTGGTCGTGCCCTGCTACAACGAGGCCGAGCGCCTTCAGCCCGGCGCGTTCCGGGAGTTCCTCGCGTCGCACGACGGCGTCCGCCTCATCTTCGTGGACGATGGGAGCCGCGACGGGACGTTCGCGCTCCAGGAGCGCATTCGGGCGGATGCGCCCGGCCGCGTGTCGATCCTCCGGATGCCGTCCAACCGGGGCAAAGGCGAGGCGGTCCGGCTGGGCATCCTGGAGGGCATCCGGTCGGGGGCCGGGATCGTGGGCTTCTGGGACGCCGACCTGGCGACCCCTCTCGATGCCGTGGACGATTTCCTGGCGATCGCCGCCAGGCGGCCGGACCTTGAGATCCTGATTGGCTCGAGGGTGCGGCTCATGGGCCGGGACATCCGCCGCCAGCACGGGCGCCACTACCTCGGCCGCGTGTTTGCGACGGCGGTTTCCGTGAGCCTGGACCTGCCCGTGTACGACACGCAGTGCGGCGCCAAGCTGTTTCGCGTCACTGGCGAGATGGCGTCGGTGTTCGAGCGGCCTTTTCACAGCCCGTGGATCTTCGACGTCGAGGCGCTGGCGCGCTACCTGGCCTTGCCCGTCGGGCCTGGCGAACGGCCGCGCGAGTCGCGGATCTACGAGGTGGCGGTTCGGCAGTGGCACCACGTGCCCGGGTCCAAGCTGCGCTGGTTCGACTACATCCGGTCGTTCTTCGAGCTGGGTTTCATCCATCGGCGCTACCGCCGCCGGCCAGCGCCGCGGGGCCGGGGCTGCTGAGCGGGGGCGGCCTGCGGCCGGGCGCCGGGGGCCCGGCGGGACGCCGGCCGGCCGCGTCGTCGCGTCTCCCAGGCGCCGGCTTCCCGTGAATTTCTTCATCCGTTCCGGAGCCGCGAACGGATAGAATCTGGCGATGATCGTGTGCGTTTCGCGCTCAAACACGCCCCCGAAGCCGGAGACAGGAAGATGATCGACGAGCAGGACACCTCGAACCATGTTTCACGGCGATCGTTCGTCGGAGGACTGGCGGCGGCCGCGGGCGTGCTGATCGTGCCGCGGCGCGTGCTGGGCGGGCCCGGGTACCAGGCGCCGAGCGACACGGTGAACGTCGCGACCGTCGGGTACGCGCACGGCATGGGCACCAGCAACACCAACGCCGTCGGCAAGGTGGCGAACGTCGTCGCGCTCTGCGACTGCGACGAGAGCGAGGCGGCGCAGCGGGCGATCGCCCGGACCAAGATCTGGGAGACCTTCCCGAAGGCCGTGCACTACAAGGACTACCGCGTCATGCTCGAGAAGCAGAAGGACATCGACGGCGTCATCGTGGCGACGCCCGATCACACGCACGCGGTGATCGCGATGGCCGCCATGCAGCTCGGCAAGCACGTCTACGTGCAGAAGCCGCTGACGCGGACCGTGTCGGAGGCCCGCGCGCTGACCGAGGCTGCGCGCCGCTACAAGGTCGTGACGCAGATGGGCAACCAGGGCCACTCCGGCGAGGGCGTGCGCCTGGTCGAGGAGTGGATCGCCGACGGCGCCATCGGCAAGGTGCACGAGGTCCACTGCTGGACGAACCGGCCGGTCTGGCCGCAGGGCATGCCGCGCCCGGCCGAGGGCCTGCCCGTCCCGCCCGGCCTCGACTGGGACCTGTTCATCGGGCCCTCGCCCATGCGGCCCTACCACACCGCGTACCACCCGTTCAGCTGGCGCGCGTGGTGGGACTTCGGCGCCGGCGCCCTCGGCGACATGGCGTGCCACGTCATGGACGCCTCGTACCAGTCGCTGAAGCTGGGCTACCCGACGAGCGTGACCACCTACCTCGCCTACAACGTGATGGCGGTCCCGCGCGAGGGCGGCGGGACGCGCAACGAGCGGATCAAGTACGACGACAGCTTCCCGCCCGCCTGCGTCGTGCACTACACGTTCCCGGCGCGCGGCAAGAACCTCCCGGCGCTGAAGCTCCACTGGTACGACGGCGGGCTCCAGCCCGAGCGGCCGGAAGAGCTCGAGATCGATCGCAGGCTGCCCGAAAGCGGGACGATCTTCGTCGGCGAGAAGGGCAAGCTCATGTGCGAGACGTACTCGGAGAGCCCGCGCCTGATTCCCGAGCGCCGCATGCAGGCGTACAAGCGCCCGAAGAAGACGATCCCCCGGGTCGTCGGCAGCCATGAGCAGAACTGGATCGAGGCGATCCAGGGCAAGACCAGGGCGACGTCGAACTTCGACTACTCCGGCCCCTTCACCGAGACGGTGCTCCTCGGCAACGTCGCGGCGAAGTTCCCCGGCCAGAAGCTGCTGTGGGACGGCAGGGCGCTGAGGTTCACGAACTCCGAGGAGGCCAACGCGGCCATCCAGCACCAGTACCGCGAGGGCTGGAGCCTGTAGGCTCGTCTCGGGCGGCGACACCGGAAGGGCCGGGCCCGGCATCCTGCGACGCCGGGCCCGGCCCCTGCGCTCGTTCCTCCCGCGGCGATCCTCCGCCGCTACTTCACCAGCGCGTTGAAAAGGAGCTTGTACGTGCCGTGGGTCTGGGCGCGATTCTGCGCCCGGAACCCGATGAGCACCACCTGGCCCTGGCCGTAGCTCGACGCGGCCATCGCGGTCCGGCCGGCGATGTGCCGCTCGCCGTTCAGCCAGCCGCTCCGCTCGACGTCGCGGTCGGCGTACCGCGCCACGATCTGGTGCCGGTCGTTGACGTCGGTGGCGACGATGTCGAAGGCGGGGCTGTAGTGGAAGAGCACGAGGCCGGTCGGCGGCATGCCGTAGGCCAGCGGGTGCGTGGTGTCGAACGCGACGCGGAGCGTCGAGCCCGGGCAGAAGAACTCCTTCGGGCCGAGCGCGGCCAGGGCGTTGCGGATCGGCAGGCCCAGCCTGGTGATGGCGAAGTCCGTCGCGTTGCCGAGGGCGACGAGGCGGCCGCCCTTCTGGACGAAATCCCTGATCGCCTCGACGCCTTTCGCGCCGATCCCGCTCCGGTACTCCGGCGGCGTCCTGTTCGGGACGCTCGAGAAGGTTCCGCCGCCGCGGCCGCCGCCGCGCCCGCCCTCGGCCGGCTCGCCGGTGATCGCCGCAGTCGAGTCGTCGGCGAAGACGAGCACGTCGTACTTCGCGTTCAGGTCGCCCTGCTGGATCTCCGCGTCGTAGACCTCGGCGAAGGGGAAGCCCCACTGCTCGAAGAGCCACCGGGTCCAGCCCTCGTCCATGTTGCCGCCGCGGTAGCGGCGGTAGATGCCGATGCGCAGGCGGCCCGTCGTATGGCTGCCGCCCGCCACGTCCGCCTCGAGGCGCCTGAAGTCCACGCCCGTCAGCCGCGCGGCCTCGGCCAGCACGGGCTCCGATCCGGCCGGCACGAGCCAGTCGCCGGGCCGGAGCGCTCCTTTGGCCGCGTCAACGCGCCTGACGGTGACGCCCCGGTCCCAGAGCAGATTGACCGCGCGGAAGCTGTCGTTGAGCCGGCCGTCCAGGACGTATCCCAGCCGCGCCTGCGGCGCCACCGTGCCGGCCGGCGCGATGGGAGCGGCGACCTTCACGAACTCGCCGCGGACGGCCTCGTCCAGCGGGTCCACGCGGATGCCCATGAACTCGGCCAGCACGTCCTGCGCCATGTCGTAGGGCCGGATGGGCGTGCCGTCCTGCCGCCTGGTGTGCTCGTTGTCCGGGTAGTGGGTCTCGCCGAGCAGGTAGCGGATCAGTCCCATCTTCGGCTGTGCCAGCGGGACGTAGAAGGAGCCCGGCGGGTACGTCATGCCGTCGGGCGCGGCGAACCCTTTAGGGGACTGCTGCACCTCGATCCCGTGGTCGAGCAGGGCATTGACCAGTTTGTTCAGCGTCAGCGGATCGTGCTGCCGCGCGGTCATCGCGTAGGCCGCCGGCCTGCCCTTCGCCCCCCGCTCGGTCTGCCGGCGCGCTTTCAGGTAGGCGTTGCGCAGCACGGTCTCGCGGTTGCGCGCCGCCAGATCCAGCGTGGCCCACGCCGACACCTTCTGGCGCTCGACGATGTCCCTGAGCGTCCACCAGCCGCCGGGCCAGGGGTTCGGGAAGTTCATCTGCTCCTGGTAGGTCTCGAAGTCCCGCGCGCCGCCCTCGAGCTGGCTCGGGTGGATGAAGATGGGCGTCGCGACGCGCACGCTCGCCGATTCGGTCAGCATGCCGGCGATGTTGTGGAACGGCGTGATCCAGTGGAAGCCGAAGTGGCCCCAGCCGGAGTACTGGCCCGCGTTCATCACGCCCGAGAGCCCGGCCTCCTCCTCCTTGTACGCGATGTGGGCGCCGTACCACTGCATCTCGCGCCACACCTGGGGATCCGCCAGCGGGCGGACGGGCTCGGCGTAGGGCGGGACGTAGATCCGCGCCCCGTAGGCGCCCATCTGGTGGTGATCCACGTAGGCCTGCGGCTTCCAGTCCACGAACATCAGCCGGCCGACGTACCGCGACTCCTTCATGTTCATCGTCAGGGCGTCGCGGTTGTTGTCGTGCCCGATGTACTTGTGGTAGAGCCACGGCAGCGGGCCGCCCTCGTACTCCGTCCCCAGGTACTTCGCGTAGTAGTCGTGGATCATGATCGCGCCGTCGGGGTTGAACGACGGGATCTCCAGGTAGATGACGTTGTCGAGGATCCGCCGCGTCTCCTCGTCGGTGCGGGACACCAGGTCGTAGGTCAGTTCGGGCGCCATGTTGATGCCGCCCACTTCGTTCGCGTGCATGCTCATCGTCTGGCAGACGACGGCCTTGCCCTCGGCGACGATCCGGTCGACCTCCGCCTCCGGCACGCCGCGGGGGTCGCTGAGCGTGAGGTTCATCCGCCTCAGCTCCTCGAGCCGCGCCTGGTTGGCGGGCGACGTGATGACGACGAGGAGGAACGGGTTGCCCATCTCGGTGGGCCCCATGTCCACGACCTTCAGCTTGCCGCCGCTCTGCTTCTCGAGGAGCCGGTAGTACTCGACCGCCTTGTCCCAGCGCACGAGCTTGCGGTCGGCGCCCATCCGGAAGCCGAAGAACTGCTCCGGCGAGGTGATGCGCGCCTGGGCCTGCGTCGCGCGCTCGGTGGCGCCGAAGGCGGCGAGCGCGATGGCGAGGGCCGCCGGCGCCGCGGCCAGCCGCGTGATGCGTGTGATCATGTGGATCTCCCTCGGAGGAGGCTCGATGCGGCGCGAGGATATCACAGGCGGCGCGCGCCGAGCGGGCCGGCGTCAGGCGCCGGTCATGATGCCGCCGTCGATCGTGAGCGAGGTGCCCGTCACGAAGCCCGATTCGTTCGACGCGAGGAAGAGCGCCGCGCGCGCGATGTCCTCGGGCGTCCCGAGCCGCTTCAGGAGCGTTCGCTCGGCGACGTCGGAGACGGCGCGCGCCGGGTCCGGGAACGCCGCGGCCGAGTCCCAGATGAGCGGGGTGTCGACGGGGCCTGGGCAGAGGACGTTGAAGCGGACGTCCGGGCCGTAGTCGATGGCCGCCTGGCGGACGAGCGCCAGCAGCGCGCCCTTGGACGCGCAGTAGGCGGCGTGGTTCGGGAACCCCTTCATCGCCGCAATCGACCCGCCGATGACGACCGACCCGCCGCCCCCGGCCTGCATCACCGGCAGGCCCGCACGAAGCAGGTAGAAGACGGCGTCCAGGTTCACGGCGAGGGTCCGGCGCCACGTGTCGGCCGGCACACCGGTGATGGAGCCCAGTCCGAGCATGCCGGCGAAACAGACGATGGTGTCGAGGCCGCCGAAGCGGCCCGTGCACGCGTCCACGAGCCGCGCATTGACATCCGGGAGGCTGACATCGCCGGGCACGAACTCCGCGCGGCCGCCCGCAGCGCGGATCTGGCCGACCAGCGCCCGGCCCCGCTCCTCGTCGCGGCCGCTGGCGACGACGGCCGCGCCCTCGCGCGCGAAGAGAAGGGCCGTCGCGCGGCCCATCCCGCTGGTGGCCCCGGTGACGATGGCCGAACGGCCCTGCAGTCGCGCCATGGCGGGGAGTAGTCTACAGCGGCCGGGGGCGGGGCGGGCCAGGGCCGCGCGGAAGCCCGCGAGGGTGTCTCTGCGGGACGTCTCGGGGTAACATAGCAGGCGTCCCCCGAGAGGGGCCCCCGCCCGGCGGCTTGACATCACCTGCACGCGTTCGGAGAGAGACACCATGGCTTCAGCGTTCCGCTTGATCAGTCCCCGACACGCCCCGCCCCTCGAGCCGGAGTTCCGGCCCGCGATCCTCGCCAACCGCGCGTTTCGCGAGGAGGTTGCCGCTTCCGGCGCGGGCGTCCCGCTCGCCCTCGGCCTCGAGCGCCCGGACGGGTCGCTGTCGCGCTACGACACCGTCGCCTTCCCGGAAGGGCACCCGCGCGCCGGCGCGAACCTGATGTACGCCGAGCGCCTCGTCAAGTTCCTGCTCTGGGCCAGGGGCGGCTGGAAGGTCTACGTCGGGGGGCCCGCGTCCATCGGCGCGCACGTCGCCCGGGTCTACGCCGCCGACGGCCCCAGGGCCTTCGACCACCACTTCATGGGAGAGCAGGTCCACGGCCGGCCCTTCACAGTCGTTTCCTGTGCGGCCGAGGAGGTTCCCGCCGCGCGCGAGGGAGGCACGCCCCTCGGCCGGCACCTCGACGGGTGCCGCATCGGCTTCGACCTCGGGGCGTCGGACTTGAAGGTGTCGGCGGTCGTGGACGGCGAGGCGATCTTCAGCGAGGAGATTGTCTGGGAGCCCGTCGAGCAGAAGGACCCGGCGTACCACCAGGGAAAGATCCGCGACGCGCTGAGGCTGGCCGCGTCGAAGCTGCCGCGCGTGGACGCGATCGGCGGCAGCTCGGCCGGCGTCATCGTGGACAACCGGCCGATGGTCGCGTCGCTCTTCCGGGGGATCCCGCAGGAGCGCTACGGCGAGATTCGGGAGATGTTCCTGCGGTTCCGCGACGAGTTCGGGGTCCCGCTCGAGGTGGCCAACGACGGCGACGTCACGGCGCTTGCCGGGGCGATGAGCCTCGACGACAACGCGGTGCTGGGCGTCGCGCTCGGATCGAGCGAGGCCGCCGGCTACGTCAATCCGGACGGCGCCATCACGGGCTGGCTCAACGAGCTGGCGTTCGCGCCGGTGGACTACAACCCCGGCGCGGCGACCGACGAGTGGTCTGGAGACGCGGGGGTGGGCGCGCTCTACTTCTCGCAGCAGTGCGTCTTCCGCCTGGCGCCCTCCGTCGGCATCGACCTGCCCGCCGGGGCCACCAAGGCGGAGAAGCTGAAGCACGTGCAGACGCGCCTCGAGGCGGGCCACGAAGGCGCCACGAGGATCTGGCAGAGCATCGGCGTCTACCTGGGGTACGGCATCGCGCACTACGCCGACTTCTACGACCTGCGGCACGTGCTGATCCTCGGGCGCGTCACCTCGGGGCGGGGCGGCACCCTCATCCTCGACGGCGCCAAGAGGGTGCTCGCCGACGAGTTCCCGGACCTCGCCGCGCGCGTGAACATCCAGCTGCCGGACGAGAAGAGCCGTCGCGTCGGGCAGTCGATCGCGGCCGCGAGCCTGCCGGCGATCGCCAAGACGAGCTGACGGACAGAGGAGCGCGGGAGATGCTGCACATCAAGAACGCCACAGTGCACACGCCGGACCGCGTCATCGAGCGCGGCTCGGTCCTGGTGGAGGAACGGCGCATCGTGTCCGTCGGGCCGTCTGCGGACGCGGCCGCCGCTGCCGGCGCGCGGGAGATCGACGCGGCGGGCCTCGTGCTGGCGCCCGGGTTCGTGGAACTCCAGCTCAACGGCGCCTTTGGCCACGACTTCACCGACGACCCGGCGACGATCTGGCAGGTGGGAGAGCGGATCACGCGCTACGGCGTCACCTCGTTCCTCCCGACGATCATCACATCCCCGCTGGAGCAGGTCGCGGCGGGCCGAAAAGTCGTCACCGACGGGCGCCCGGCGGGCTACCGCGGCGCGGTCCCGCTCGGCCTGCACGTGGAAGGGCCGTTCCTCAACCCGAAGCGGAAGGGCGCGCACAACGCGAACTATCTGCGGCTGCCGTCCCTCGACGCCGTGGCGGACTGGTCGCCGGCGACGGGCGTGCGGCTGGTGACGCTGGCGCCGGAACTGCCAGGCGCGCTCGACGTGATCCGCGCGCTGACCGCCCGCGGCGTCGCCGTCAGCATCGGCCACTCCGACGCGACGTTCGACCAGGCCGTCGCCGGGTTCGACGCCGGCGCGCGCTACGGCACGCACCTGTTCAACGCCCAGTCCTCGCTCGGGCACCGCGATCCGGGCGTGCCCGGCGCCCTGCTCTCGGACGACCGCATCACGGTCGGGTTCATCGCCGACGGGGTCCACACCCACCGGGCGATCATCAAGATCGTTTACAAGGTGCTCGGACCGTCCCGGATGAGCCTGGTGACCGACGCGATGGCGGCGCTCGGCATGGCCCCCGGCGCGCACAAGCTCGGCGACTACGACGTCATCGTGGATGCCACGAGCGCGCGCCTGCCGGACGGCGTTCTCGCCGGCAGCATCCTCGCGCTCGACCAGGCGCTGCGGAACGTCATCGAGATCACCGGGTGCGGCCTGTCCGACGCTCTGGCGATGATGACGTCGACGCCGGCCCGGCTGCTCGGCCTCGACGGGGCCCTGGGCCGGATCGCTCCGGGATGCGCGGCCGACCTGGTGCTCCTGTCGCCGGACCTGCGCGTCCGCCAGACGATCGTCGGCGGTGAGGTGGTGTTCACCGCCTAGCACGGGACCGGGCCCGGCTGCTTCATCGCCGATCAAGCGCCAGAGGAGACCGGCTCCTCTTCCTCCGCGGTGATGGCGCGGGGCCGGTTGGGATCTCGAAGGCCGCGCGGCCGCCGGGATCGCGCGCGCGGCCGGCCGGCGGCGGGGGAGACATGCGTATCGACCTGCGAAGCGACACCGTGACGGTGCCCACGCCCGCCATGCGCGAGGCCATGGCCGCGGCGGAGGTGGGCGACGACGTGTTCGGCGACGATCCGACCGTGAACCGGCTGGAGGCGCTGGCGGCGGGGATGGCGGGCAAGGAGGCCGCCGTGTTCGTCGCAAGCGGCACGATGGGCAACCTGGCGTCGCTGCTCGCGCACGGCGGCCGCGGCCGCGACGTGATCCTCGGCGACGAGTCGCACATCTACCGCTACGAGAACGGATCGGCGTCGGCCCTCGGCGGCCTGGTGTTCCGGGCGGTGCCCACGAAGGCCGACGGCACGCTGCCGCTCGAGGCGCTGCGCGCGGCCATCCATCTGCCTGCGCACGACTACCACTACTTCCACTACAGCAGGCCGGGGGTCATCTGCCTCGAGAACACGCACAACCGCTGCGGCGGGCGCGTGCTGGCGCCGGACTACTTCGCCGAGGTCGCCGCCCTGGCCGCCGAGCACGGGCTGCCCGTGCACCTCGACGGCGCGCGGCTGTTCAACGCGGCAGTGGCGGCCGGGCGGCCCATCACGGACTGGACGCGGCACGTGTCGTCGGTGCAGATCTGCCTGTCCAAGGGCCTCTCGGCGCCGGTCGGATCGGTGATCTGCGGCGACGCGGCGTTCGTGCGGGAGGCGCGGCGCATGCGCAAGATGCTCGGCGGCGGGATGCGGCAGGCCGGCGTCATCGCCGCGCCGGGCATTCTGGCGCTGACGCAGATGGTGGCGCGGCTGGCCGACGACCACCGCCACGCGCGCATCCTCGCAGCGGGCGTCGCGACGCTCGAGGGAGTCGTGCTGGACCCGCCCGAGGTGGACACGAACATCGTCGTCTTTCGCATGCCGAGCGCGGCGGACGCCGAGGCCTTTGCGGCCGCGCTGGAGCGCGAAGGCGTGCTGGTTTCCGATTTCGGCGGCGGCCGCCTGAGGGTGGTGACGCACGACGGCATCACCGAGGCGGATTGCCGCGCCGCCATCGACGCGATGCGGAAGGTTCGGGCGGGCATGATCGCGTGACCGCCCGGCGGGCGGCCACGCGCGCGATCCGGGCCTTCGGCCCCGGGGGCCCCCGGCCTCGAATCCCGAGCCGACTTACTTCTTCGCCGGCGGCAGGACGACCGGCTCGAGCGTCTTCACGAGGGCCTCGACCCTGGCCTTCACATCGTTCGCCGCCTGCAGCGCGCTCGGGATTTCGCCGGTGCCGAACGCCTCGGTGGCCCTGGTCCACGTGCCGGTGATCTCGGCGAGTTCCGCTTTCGCGGTCTCGAGGCCGGCGGCGTCGATGCCCTTGGGCAGCCGCTTCTGCGCAGCGATGGCGGTGATCTTCTCGGTCACGCCCGCGAGCTGCGCCGGAAGCGATTCGGCGAGGCCGTTCCAGAGGCCGGTCAGCTCGTCCTTCTTGGCGCCTGCGGCAGCCAGGATCTCGCCGGCCTTCGCCGGCAGGTCTTTCGCGGCCGCCAGCGCGGCGGCGTAGTCGCCCTTGTCGAAGCTGCTCTTGGCCGCCGCCGCGGCGTCGGTCAGCGTCTTGAACTGGTCGGGCACGAACTTCTCGGCGAGCGGGGCCGCCTTGGCGATGGCCTCGTCGGCCGCCTTCAGCGCGGCTTCGGCCGGGCCCTTGCTGCAGCCCGATACGAGAAGCGGCAACGCCATCAATCCGAGCACCAGCAGTCTGCGCATGTCACACCTCGACGTGAAGGATCCGCGGGGGCGGCAGGGACAACTGCCCATCATAGCGCAATCGCGGGCCAGGAGCCGGAGCTACTTGACGATCGTCGCCCTCACCTCGAGCGTGGCCTTGCGGTCCGTGAGCGGGTCGGCCGACTCGCTGAGCACCGTGGACACGCCGTCGCTCAGGATCGCCGTCACGCTTCGCGCGATCGCCGCCTTGCCGGCGGGCATGTCGGGCTCGGGGGAGTCCTTCAGGAGCTGGTAGTCGAGCGAGGCGCGCAGCCGGATCCGGCCGCTCTCGCCGTCCGCCACGTTCATTGTGATGGTCTTCCTGACCGGCGGCGGCAGCGAGAGAACGGGTCGTTATGGCTGATACTCCTTCCTGGGATCGTCATCCGAGCGATCGGGCCCCGCCGCGTCCGAAGCCGGGACGTCAATGGCCGGGACTTCCACAAGGGCTGAGGGCCTTGCGCCAGGCGATGGAGAGAAGCCAGGTCTTGAACGTGGCGTCTCCCCGGTAATCCTGGAGGTGGCGGAACGCCGCCACGAACGCCTCCTGGGAGGCTTCCTCCGCATCTTCGCGCGTGCCGAGGGCGGCCAGTGCCGCCCGGAAGACCGGGACCTGACAGCGGTCAACGAGCGTCCCGAACGCGGCGTGGTCGCCCAGCCGGGCCCGCTCGACCAGTTCGGCGTCCTCCACACAACCAGTAGACACCCGTTTCCCCGCTCCGGTTGGGACCACCAGTGGGGTCAGGTCCCGAAAACAGGCGAATTGCCGTTTTCTGGTGCCACGGCACGGGATCCCGGGCCAGAGGCGCGGCCCGTCTTTCGCGAGGGGTGGCACCATTGCACGGTAAACCCCCTGTTTCTTGGACCTGACCCCGGATGAGGGTACACTTCTGGAGGTGGTCGTGAATCGCGCTGCGGCCCGGACCCTGTGCAATCGCAGCCTGTGAACCGTGTCAGGGCCGGAAGGCAGCAGCACTAAGCGGACCCTGTGATGTGCCGCAGGACAACCCGGGCCGCAGTGGGGTTCGCGGCCGCCCGTCTTTGGCGGCTCGGGGCGTCGGGCCGCGCCGGCTCGGCCGCTGAGAGCGCCGCGGCTGGCGCGGCTGGAAGCGGGCCGCGGCGGGCTTGCCCCTGACTCCCGGCTGCTGTCTCCTGTATGCTGAGTTCTGTATTCTGAATTCCGTATTCTGCCGATGTCCTACACCGTGATCGCCCGCCGCTGGCGGCCGCAGAGACTCGAGGAGGTTGTCGGCCAGCGCGCCGTCACGCGGACCCTCCACAACGCCATTGCCAGCGGCCGCATCGCGCAGGCCTTCGTCTTCGCCGGCCCGCGCGGGGTCGGCAAGACGACCACCGCCCGGATCCTCGCCCGCATGCTCAACTGCGAGAAGGGGCCGACGCCGGACCCGTGCGGCGCGTGCGACGCCTGCCGCGAGATCGCGGATGGCCGCGACATGGACGTCCTCGAGATCGACGCCGCCTCGAACACGGGCATCGACAACGTCCGCGAAGTCATCATCTCGGGCCTGGCCATCATGCCGGCGCGCGACCGCTACAAGGTCTTCATCATCGACGAGGTCCACCAGCTGTCCACCTCGTCGTTCAACGCGCTGCTCAAGTCGATTGAGGAGCCGCCGCCGCACGTGGCCTTCATCATGGCCACCACCGCGCCTGAGAAGATCCCCGAGACCATCGTGTCGCGGGCGCAGGTGTTCGAGTTCAAGACCATCGCGAGCCGCGCCATCGCCGACCAGCTCGCCAGGATCGTGGCCGCCGACGGCATCGACGCGTCGCCCGAGGCCATCGCCCTCATCGCGCGCGCGGCCGAGGGCAGCATGCGCGACGCCCAGACGGCCCTCGACCAGGTCATCGCCTTCGCCGGCGGGAAGGTCACGGCCGAGGACGTGTCGGCGCTCCTCGGCCTGGTCGGCAGGGACCTCCTCTTCGAGGTGATGGCCGCGGTCGCCGACGAGAACGGCGCCGCCGCCTTCGAGCTTGCGGGCCGGGCGGTCGAGTCGGGCTACGACCTGCGGATGCTTTGCCGCGAGCTGTCGCGGCTCGTGCGCGATCTGCTGGTGCTGTCGGTCGATCCGTCGCGGTTCGGCGACCCGGAGGTGGCCCCCGAGACCGACCGCAGCCGCCTCGAGGCGCTGCTGCCCCGCTTCTCGCGCGAAGACCTGCTTCGCGCGTTCGACGTGCTGGCGCGCGCCGAAGACGAGGTCAGGCGCGCCGCGGAGCCGCGCACCGCGTTCGAGATGGCCCTTCTGCGGTGGATCCACCTGCGCAGGCTGACGCCGCTCGCCGATTTGATCGATCGCCTCGAGCGCGGCGGCGGGCCGCCTGCCGGTTCGGGCGGCCGTTCTTCGGAAAGCTCCCTCCCGTTCGGCGGGCAGGTGCGGCCTGCCGCCCCTTCCGCCTCCGCTTCGTCCGCGCCGGGGGCGCGCCGGCAGGCTGCGGCTCCGCTTCGGCAGGCGCCGCCGGCCCGTCAGGGCGGGCCGGCGGCGGCCGTCAGCCGTCCTCCCGCGGCGCCCACAGGCCGCGCTTCGGACGCCGGCCGATCGCCGGCGGACGATCCGGGCGAAGGCCCCGATGCGGACCTCGATTCGCGGCCCGCGCCGCGCTCTCCCGCGGCGCCGCCGAGCGGCGGACCTGCCTTGAAGGACGCCTTCGTCGCCGGCATCCAGAAGGGGCGGCCGATGATTTTCCAGACAGTCGTCGCCCAGGCCCAGCGCATCGACGTCGAAGGCTCGCGCATCGTCTTCCGGTACGCCTCGAACCAGACCATGCTCGCCGACCAGGTGGCGCAGCAGCGGCAGTGGCTGGAGTCGCTGGCCGCTGAGGTTGCCGGCCGGCGGATGTCGGTTGCGGCGGAGGTGGCCGCGGCGGGGCCTGCCGGGCCGGCGCGGCGGAACGCGCCCGCCGCCGCGGCCGCGAGCCCCGCGGCACCGAAGCCGGACGAGCGGGGCCTCGAGCCGGAGGCCGGCGCGCCGCGCGACCTGCGGGCCGAGGCGCTCCGCGACCCGGCGATCCAGTCGCTCCTCGACGTCATCCCCGCCGAGCTGCGGGACGTGACGGAGCTGAAGGACCCATGAACATCCAGGCCATGATGAAGCAGGCGCAGCGGATGCAGGAGCAGATGCAGCGCCAGATGGCCGACCTCCGGATCGAAGCCTCCTCCGGCGGCGGCATGGTGAAGGTCGTGGTGAACGGCCTGAAGCAGATTCAGTCGCTCACGATCGACCCCGAGGTCGTGTCCAGAGACGACGTGGAGATGCTGCAGGACCTGATTCTCGCCGCCGTCAACGACGCGGCGCGTCGCGCCGACGAAGCGATGTCGCAGCAGCTGGGCGGGATGATGGGCGGCCTGAAGCTGCCCGGCATGTAGGCGCGGCGGTCTCGCATGTTCCAGCCCGAACCCCTCACGCGGCTCATCGAGCAGCTGCAGCGCCTGCCGGGCATCGGCCGCAAGAGCGCGCAGCGCCTGGCCTTCCACGTGCTGAAGACGCCGCGCGCGGACGCCGACCTGCTGTGCGAGGCCATCCGCGACGTCAAGGAGCGCGTGACGTACTGCTCCGTGTGCCACAACGTCACGGACGCGGACCCGTGTCCCGTCTGCACGGACGACTCGCGCGACACGCACCTCATCTGCGTCGTCGAGGAGCCGCCGAACGTGCTGGCCATCGAGCGCAGCCGCGACTACAACGGCACCTACCACGTGCTGATGGGCGCCCTCTCGCCCCTGCAGGGCATCGGCCCCGACGATCTGCGGATCAAGAGCCTTCTCGCCCGCATCGGCGCGGGCGGCGTGGAGGAGGTCATCCTCGCGACCAATCCGAACGTCGAGGGCGAAGCGACGGCCATCTATCTGGCGCGGCTGCTGAAGCCCATGGGCGTGCGCGTGACGCGCATCGCGATGGGCGTGCCCGTCGGCAGCGACCTCGAGTACGCCGACGACGTCACCATGCACAAGGCCATGGAGGGCCGCAGGGAGGTCTGACATGCTCCCGCCGTCGTTCCAGGTGCCCGCGTCGATCGTCCTGCTCGCCGGCGGGGCGCTGGCCTGTTTCGCCGGCTACCGGCTCTTCAGGCAGGTCCTCGCCGTCTACGGGTTCATCCTCGGCGCGCTGATAGCCACCTCGGTGGTGGGGCAGGCCGGCACGTGGGTCACCGTCCTGGCGGCGCTTGGCGGGGGGCTCGCCGGCGCGCTGCTGCTGGTAGCCGGCTACTTCGTGGGCGTGGCGCTCGTGGGCGCCGCGCTCGGCGCGTTCCTCGTGCACGTCGGCTGGCGGCTTGTCGGAGGAGATCCCCACTGGGCGGCGGTGCTGGCGTGCGCCGCCCTCGGCGCGATTGCCGCGATGGCGTTCCAGCGGCACGTGATCATCGCGGCGACGGCGTTCGGAGGCGCCTGGACGATGCTCGTGGGCGCCGCGGCGCTGATGCTCGGCAGGGGCGCGACGGTGGGGTCGTCGGCGACCGACGTGTGGGTCGTCTACCCCGGCTACGAGGGCCCGGCGAGCGGCTGGGTCTACGTGGCGTGGGTGGCCGTCGCCCTCACCGGGGTGTACGTCCAGCTGCACGCGGGCGGCCGGACGCGGCCGCGGAAAAAGTAGGCCGGTTCTCGGCACCAGCGACCCGGGCTCTGGAGCTCCCGGGCTCCATCCTCGCTCTGCATTCCGAATTCCGGCTTCTGGATTCCGACTTCCGGATTCGGGACTCCCCGGCCGCACCAGACTTCGCCTTCGCGGCCGGTTATCTCCGCACGTAGAGCGGCATCCGCGGAAACGCGAACGTGCCCGCCGCGTCATCCACGATGTTCACCTGGCAGGTGTACGGGCCGGGCGGCAGCTGGCCCGGGTCAATCTCGATCTGGACGGCCACGGCCCCGCGGTCCGCCGCGTTGAGGCGGTCGAAGGTCACGAGCGGCGTCTGCAGCGCGCGCTGGCTGCCGCGGTAGCACGCAACGCTCGCCAGCACGCGCGCCGCATCGAGCGGCGCGGCCGCGCCCGCCCCCGTCTGCGGCGCGCGCGGGCCGGCCGGCTGTCCTGTCGCCGGCGGAGGCCCAGGCCTCGCATCCGGGACCGCTCCCGGAGCGTCCGCGCCCGGCTTCGCCGGGTCGTACACCTCGAAGAAGAAGTACAGCGGCTGTGCGGCGGTCACCACGCGGGCGACGTTAGCGGTCAGCAGCTGGCCGTCCCGCAGGAGCGGATTCGTGACGCCTTTCTTCGCGGGCGCGGGATGGCGCTGCGAGGCGAGTACGACGGAACTCACCTTCAGCCTCTGCCGCTCGATGTCGGGCACGACAAGCGGCGTCTCGAACGAGCCGACCGTGCCCAGCTGGTTCTCGCGGATGACGAGCTTGACGGCGTAGCGCCCGGGCGGCAGCTCGAAGCTCGTGTCGTACTGCACGTTCTTGCGCCGCACGTCCTCGGCGGCCGCCACGGTCAGCCGCACCGTGTCGCGGATCCACCCGACGATGCGCTGCTGGGGGTCGCGGATGACGCCCAGGACGTCGAGCGTCGCCCGTTCCCTGTCGCTCGCCCGGGAGAACTGCACCTGCGAGCCCGGCACAATGAAGGACATCGGCACGAAGTAGCGGTTCGGCTTCAGCCGGAAGTAGCCCGCCAGCCCGTGCACCGGCAGGTCCGTGGGGGAGAGGTCCGAGAGCAGGTGCTCCTGCAGTTGCTGCTCGCGGTCGTCGCGCCCCGAGTGCGAGAAGTCGCGCGGCGCGTAGTAGCCCGACCGGTGCTCCAGCTTGTAGCCCGGCCGCCTCAGGGCGACCCGGATGCGGCGGTAGCGGCCGTCGGACGCCGGGTTCGTGCTCGTGTAGCCGAGCAGGTAGTACGCCGTCGTGTCCTTCACGACCTGGTCGTACACCTCGCCGAACTCGTTGGCGTCGAAGAACGCGCGGCCGCCCGTGTCCTCGGCGAGCGTCGCCAGCGAGTCCTGCGAGCTCGACAGGCTCTCGAACGCGCCCCGCATCGATTGCCCGGAAAACGCCCCCGAGCCGCGCGCGCTGGCCTGGCTCGCCTCGCCGCCGGCGGGCAGCGCCTGGAGGCCCCGGGTGTCGGCCGCGTAGATGGACATGTTCGCGCGGACCGCGCGGTCTATGACCGAGCGCATCGCCGCCTGGTTGTCCATGCCCTGCCGGGTCATGCCGCCGCTGAAATAGATGACCGACTTCTTCTGCTCGACGCCCGCCAGCACGTCCGCGAGCGACCGCAGCGCGTCGAGGCGGCGGTCCGTGCTGAAGATGCCGAACTCGGTGTCGTCGGCGGTGAAGGCGTTGCCCGTGTCGGCGGCGCTCTCCGCGTCCGCCGCCGCCGTGGCGGCGAACCCGGGGCCCTCGACGGGGCTGATCTGATCGAGCGCGGCAAGCAGCAGCGCGCGGTCCGACGTGAAATCCTGGGCCACCTCAAGCGATGCGCCGAGCGTCACGACGCCGATGAGATCGGCGGGCGAGAGGCGCGCCGTGACGTAGTCGCGGCCGGACTGCACCGCCCGCGCCAGCTGGTCCGGCTCCATCGCGCTCAGATCGAAGAAGAGCACCATCAGCCGGCGGTCGCGCAGGTCGGCGACGGGCCTGGACGGCAGCGGCGCCGGCACCTCCGCGGCCTTCGCGGCTTCCCCCGCGGGCGCACGGGCGGCGCCCGGCGCGGGCCTGGCCGCTGCCGCGAGCAGGCTGTCGGCGATCTCGAGACGGCCCGTGACGGCGTCGAGCTCCTCGAGGTCGAAGCTCTCGATCGTCTGCGGCCGGTTGTCCTCGAAGACGGCGAAATCGTCGCGGGTCAGTCCGCGGACGGGCGCCCCGCTCTTGTCGCGCACGACCACATTGACCACGACTAGGTCACGGCCGGAGCGGAAGACGGGCGTGCGCTGCGCCGAAGGCCGCTCGGCCTGCCCGGCCGGGAGCGCGAGCGCCCCCAGCATCAGGACGGCGACGGCCGCCGCCGGCGCGCGGCGCGGGAGGAGGTGCGGCGGGCGCGAGTGGTACCTCATCTCAGAGCCCCAGCCTGACGTTGAACTGCACGCTCCGCATCGAGCGCACTGAGAGGACCTGCCCGAACGTGGGCGAGTTCACCGTGGTGTCGATCGCGGCGAACTGCACCGTGTTGAACACGTTGTTCGCCTGCACGCGCACCGAGACCGACCGGCCCGGCTTCAGCTGGAGCGTCTTCATGAGCGACATCGACGCGTTGCGCTGCCCGGGCCCGACGATGAGGTTCCGCGCCGAGTTCCCGAACAGGCCTGGGGCCGGCACCGAGAACGCCGCGGTGTTGAAGAAGCGCGCGACCGTCGGGTTGGCGAGGGCGATCCGCTGCCCGTTGTAGTCGGCGCGCAGCGTGCCGTTCACGCCCCGGGCGACGTCCGACGTGCTGCCGACGACCCTCGCCGTGAGCGGCGTTCCCGCCGCGAGGGTCACCGAGGCGTTCCACGACCAGCCGCCGAGGGCCTTCGCCGCCCAGCCGTCGTTGTTCAGCCAGCGCCGGTTCGGCCCGAAGGGCAGCTCGACGCTGAAGTCGGCCTGGAGCCGGTGGCGCTGGTCGAAGCCGGACAGGCCCCATTCCGCCTCGAGGTCCTTGTCGTTCTGCGCGACTACGCCCGAGCCGCCTCCGCCGCCCCCGAGCGACGAGGCGTTGTCCATCGCCTTCGACCAGGTGTACGTGAGCCCGCCCCCGACGCCCCTCGCGGGGCGCCTGCGCAGCTGCATCGACAGGGAGTGCATGATCGAGCGGCCGCCCGAGGATTCCCACGTGAACGCCTGCACGCCGTCGATGAGCAGGCCTTCCGGCCCCCGGTTCGGCGCGCGCAGCAGGTCCAGGCTGCCGCCCTTCGTGCCGACGTAGGTGAGGCCAACGCTGAGCGTGCGCGTCAGGTCCCGCGTGACGCCGGCGTTCCACATCTGCAGGTGCCCGAGGTCGTACTCGCGGTCCACGCCGAAGTTGTTCGTGGTCTGGTCGGCCCCGGGCCGGGCGAAGACCGCCGCCATCGAGAGCGGGGCGGCGAGGGTGCCGATGCGCGTGTCGGTCACGGCGAAGGGCGGCTGGGCCGCCAGCTGGCGGGCCATGCCCTGGTACACGGGCGAGCTGTAGCTGATGCCGTAGCCCGCGCGCACGACGAGCCGGGGCCTCGGCCGCCAGGCGACGCCGATCCGGGGCGCGGCGTTGTTCCAGTCGGGCTCGACGATGGTCGCCGGGTAACGGCCCGTGAAGGGGCCTGCCTGTCCGGCGAGCACCGGGACCGCGGCCGTGAAGTCCGGCGCGACGTCGAGATTGACCAGGCGGTTGTTCGCCTCGCGGTACGGCGACAGGTACTCGTAGCGGACGCCCGCGTTGATCGTCAGGTTCGCGCGAACCCGCCAGTCGTCCTGCACGAACGCGCTCCACGCCGACGACCGGAACCGGAGCGTCCCTGGGCCGTACTGCAGCGACGCCTGCTGGGGCAGGCCGAGCAGGAAATCGGCGAAATCGTTGCCCGCCCCGGCGATCTTCGTCCGCTGCGAGTAGAGCCCGGTGAACACGAAGCTGCCGCGCGGGTTCGAGTCCGACCGGCTGTCGTTCCGCATCCACCGGACGTCGGCGCCCCAGCGCAGCGTGTGGCGCCCGCGCATCCTCGACTGCGACAGGCTGAGCGTGATCGTCTGGTCCGTCCGCTCCGAGGGCGTGATGTCGCGCAGGCCGCTGAACGTGGTGAACGAGAGCGACGGCGCGCCCCAGGAGAACGGGTCGGTCGAGACGCCCGCGATGCCGGCCTCGCCCGCCACGTCGCGCACGTTCGCGAAGCGGTTCGTGGTCGTGGCGCGGCTGCGGTTGTACTGCACGTTGACCGAGTTGAAGAGCCCCCAGCGCTGGAACACCACGCTGGCCGGCACGTTCCAGCCCGTCTGCGCGTTCTTGCCGGCCAGCGCGGGGAAGCTCGTCGCCTGGTCGCCGGACGAGCGGCGGAACTGCACGCCGAGCGACACGTTGACCGAGCCTCCGCCCCGGCCGCCCGGCCCGCCCATCATGCCGCCCCGGCCGCCTCCCGGCCCGCCCCCGCGCCCGGCCTGCGCCGTGCCGAAGGACCGCGTCAGGCGGACGTTGACATCGTCGGAATGGCTCACGACCGTCGTGGCGAAGTGGTAGTTCTGGCCCGCCGTGTCCTGGTTGGGCAGCGGGTAGAGCGCGAGGAGCGACGCGGCTGCCGGACTGATGCGATCGGCGGGGATCCGGTTCCCCTCGAACGGCGCGCCGGTCAGCGGATCGTGGATGACGCCCGTGCTCGATGAGAGGTCTCCCGAGCGCTGCGCCGAGGTCGGCACCCGCGAGTAGGACTCGCGGAACGTCCGCCCGCGGCTGCCGCTGTAGTTCAGGACGTAGTTCGTCCGCGGGCCTGCGTCGAACAGGCCGGGGACCCTGAGCGGGCCGCCGATGTTCACGCCGAACCGGTGCTGAAGATTGGACGGCTCGTTGGGAGACTGCCCGTTGATCGCGTAGGGCCGCGCGTTGAAGGGAGAGCCGCCGAGGTTGTACGAGAACTGGAGGCGGGTGCGGTTCTGCTGGAGCCGGCCGGCCATCTGCAGGCGGCCGGCCGCGCCTGCCAGCCCGCCCATGCCGCCGCGGCCGCCGCCGCCGCGGCCGCCTTCCATGCCGCCCGGCCCGCCGCCGGCGAACTGCGGCATCCCGCCTCCTCCCATCCCGCCGAATCCGCCCTGCATACCGGCGTCGGGTGGTCGCCCCTCAGCGCCCATCCCGGGGGCGCCACCGGGCCCGCCCATGCCGGGCATGCCGCCCCCCATGCCGCCCGGGCCCTCTCCCGGCGGCCCGAACATCAGGTTCGGGTTGATCTGGCCAGCGGCGCCCAGGGCGGCCACCGACTCGCCCGACGTATCGATGGAGAAGCCAGGGGGCAGGCTCAGATGGGCCGCCGCGACGGCCATCGAATCGTCGCTCGCCGCGGCCGCGGCTGCCGGCGGAGGCGCGCCGGGCTCCCCCCGGGCGGCCGCGGCCGCCCAGGCAGGCCGCGCCGGCGCGCCTGGCGCCCCACGGCCCGCGGGCGGCTGGCCCGGGCCGCCCGGCGCGGCGCCCGCCGCGGCGGGTGCGCCGGTCGCCGCGCCGGCTTCCGCTGCTGGCTGCGGGCCTGGCTCCGGCGCCCGCGAGGCGAGGATCATCGTGAAGTCGACCGTGGCCCGACAGGATGGGCCGATCGTGACGGACCTGGTGACATCGGCAAACGCGGGGAACTCGGCCTTGACGGAATAGTCACCAGGCCCGGGCACATCGAGGACGAAGGTGCCGTCCGGGCCGGTCGCGGTAGTGAGCGGTCCCGGGCTGAAGCCGGACGCCGCGGTGACGAGCACGCCTGGCAGCGGGATCAGCCCGGACAGCGCCGCGCCCTCGATGCGGCACGCGGGGCGCTGCGGCGCCGGAGCGTGCGGGGCCCCGGTCTGCTGCCCCGACGCCGAGGCAGCGGCTGTCAAGGCTGCCAGCAGGATCGGGGCCGCGGGCCGGAGAGCAGCTTGGCGCGTCCGGGCACGGACCGTGCCGTCAGGCGTCGAGGACATGGGGCTCCGCTCCGGGTCGGGAAGGCAGCGACCCTCTGTGATTTACGACGGCCGGCGGCCTCGCGCTTAGCCGCAGACGGGCAGGATGGCGCGGCACGCTGGAGCCGCTGCGGCAGCCGATGCGGCCGGCTGTCGTTGTCGCCGGGCGTCCCGGCCGCGCCATGGCGGCGGCGTGGCACGCCGGTGATTCTTCTGCGACACGCCCTCTCGGCGCGCCCGCCGTCCTGCATAGCGGTCTACAATGCGGAGGCGAGGAGACATGGAACGCGAACGCGCGACGCCTGCTGCCGGCCGGGCGCTGATCGTCGAGGACGAGCCGCGGATCCGTGAACTCGTCGCCCTGCACCTGTCGCTGGAGGGGCTGGCCTGCGTCGAGGCCGGCACCGGCGACGAGGCCCTCCGCCTCGCGCGCGCGGAGCGGTTCGACCTGATCGTGCTCGACCTCATGCTGCCGGGCCTGGACGGCGTCACCGTGTGCCGCGCGATCCGGCGGGACTCGCCGAACGCGGCAACGCCGATCCTGATGCTCACGGCTCGTTCCGAGGAGTCCGACAAGGTGATCGGCCTCGAGAGCGGGGCCGACGACTATCTGACCAAGCCGTTCGGCGTCAGGGAGCTGGTGGCCCGGGCGCGCGCCCTGCTGCGCCGGGCGGGAGCCGCGCGGGCGGCGCACGCTCCCGACGCCGCCGGAATCGTGTCTGCCGCGGGCCTGGCCATCGATCCGTCGCGCCGCCAGGTGCGCGCCGGGGAGCGCGCGATCGATCTGACCGCCCTCGAGTTCGAGCTGCTGCACCTGCTCGCATCGAGGCGCGGCCTCGTGTTCTCGCGCGAGACCCTGCTCGCGCGCGTGTGGAAGGACGACCGCCACGTCACCGAGCGGAGCGTCGACACGCTGGTGAAGCGCGTCCGCAAGAAGATCGAGCCCGATCCCGAGAACCCCCGCTACGTCCTGACCGTCTGGGGCGCGGGGTACAAGTTCGCCGATGCCGATGACTGAGCGCCCTGCCGGCGGCCCCGTCTGGTTTCGCAGCCTCTACTGGCGCATCGCCATCGGCGTGGTCGCGCTGTTCGCGGCGCTGCTCGTGGCGCAGGCGCTCGTCTTCCTCTGGCTGAGCGGGAGCATCGCCGCGAACCTGATGGGATCGTCGCCGGAGGAGCTCGCGGCCCAGGTGGCGACGGAGACGGCCTCGGCCCTGCAGCAGAACCCCTCGCTCGATCTCGAGAGCTTCGTCCGGGAGCGATACAGCCGCTATTACCAGCCGCTCATGGTGGTGCTGGAAGACGGGCGGGTCGCGCGCAACCACGAGCCGCCGGCCGTGCCCGGCCGCGGGCCCGGGCTGCGCGGTCCGAGGGCGGACGGCGGACGGGGCGGCATGGCGGACTCGGCCGACCGCGGAGCGGGCGGGCCGCCTGCGGGCGGGACGCGGCGGCCGGACGCCGCGGCGGGGGAGGCGCCGCCGCCGGGGGCGGGCGGCAGCCGCTTCTCGCGGGGAGGCCGGGTGCCGCCAGGGTCCCGGCCGATGGCGCCGCTGCCGGGCGGCCAGCGCGCGTCCATCGAGGTGGCGGGCAGCCGCGTCGGGTTCGTGGCGGTTGCCGGGCGCGGCCCGCGGACCGAGTTCCTGCTCCGGCAGTTCGGCCCCGCGCTCGCCGTCATCGGCACCGTGCTGCTGCTGGTCGGCTCGGCCGTCAGCTCGCTGGCGATCTTCAGGCCCGCGCGCCGGCGGCTCCGCGCGCTCGAGACCGTCGCGCGCGCGATTGGCGAGGGGAACGCCTCGGCGCGGGCCCCGGAGTCGGGCGGCGACGAGGTCACGGCGCTGGCCCGCGCCATCAACCAGATGGCGTCCGACCTCGAGGCGCGCACGTCCGCCATGGAGGCGTCGGACCGGACCCGCCGGCAGCTGCTCGCCGACGTGTCGCACGAGTTGAAGACGCCGCTCGCCGCCATTCGCGGGTACGTCGAGACGCTGGCGATGCCCGAGGTGGAGCTCGATGCGGACATCCGCCGGCGCTACCTGGACATCGTGGGCGAGGAGACGATCAAGCTCGAGGGGATCGTCGGGGACTTGCTGGACCTGGCGCGCCTCGAGGGCGGCGGGATGACGCTGACGTGCGAGTCCGTGCCCGTCGCGGCGCTGTTCCAGCGCGTCAACGACAGGCACGAGCGCGGGCTGCTCGAGAAGCAGATCAACGTGGAGACCGCCATTGCTCCAGACGCTGGCGAGGTGTGGGCCGATCCCGCCCGGATCGAGCAGGCGCTGCAGAACCTCGTGTCCAACGCGCTGCGTCACGTCCCGGAGGGCGGGCAGATCACCCTGGCGTCGGAGCGCGCCGGCGGCCGGGTGCGGCTGATTGTCCGCGACAGCGGGCCCGGGATCCCCGAAGACCACCTGCCGCGCATCTTCGACCGCTTCTACAAGACCGACGCGTCCCGAAGCGATCCGTACTCCAAGAGCGGGAGCGGGCTCGGCCTGTCCATCGTGAAGGCCATCGTGGAGCTTCACGGCGGGAGCGCCGCGGCGGCGAACCTCGCCGGCGGCGGCGCCGAGTTCGCGATCGCCCTGCCGCCGCGTCCGGCGTAGCCGGCGGCCTACTGCTTCTTCTTCGCCGTCCAGCCGGCCCCGCCCATCCCGGCAAAGTCGTACGTGCCCGTCATGCTGTCGCCCTCGACCTTCGCGGTGAAGGTGACGACGGCCTGCTGGCCCTGCATGTCGAACTTGATCGTGAACGTGAGGTCGTTCCCGGAAACCGTGCCCTCGAGGGGCAGTTCGCCCATCGAGGTGGACTGCGTGCCGCTCACCTTGTCGCCTTCCTGCCTGAGGGTCGTCACGAGCGCCATCGCGCCTTGAGGCGATTCAACCAACGAGTCCCAGACGCCCGTGACGTCTACTGCCGGTTTCGCGGCCTCCTGCGCAAGAACCGGGAGCGCGGCGAGGAAGACGCACCAGGCGGCGAGTACCAAGACCTTCTTCATTCGATCGCTCCTTCCGGCGTGCGGCCGGTCGCGCAAGAGAGTATCGGGGGAGGGGGAGCCGGTCAAGAACGCCGTGGACTGCCGTCAGCCGCCGTGAGGCGCGGACCAGGCACCAGCCTTGCAGGGCCTGGGCCGGATGCCGCACGGGCCGTCGCGCGACAGGCGCGCGCGGCGTCCGGTCATTGTGGGGTTTTCACGTCGGAGGTCGGGATCGGAGCGGAGGGGTGGACGCGCGCGAACTCGACGAAGCACTCAGAAACCTCGACCGGCGGACGTCCCGGATCGAGCAGATTCTGCCATCTCTCTCAGAGAGCCTCGAGGCCGTGGACAGGCGCGACGCCGCGCAGCACGGCGGGCTGAAGGGCGAGATCGCCCATGTCATCCGGCGCATCGTGCGGCTGGAGGCCATGCCCGGGCTGCGGCAGTCGCGTTGAGCGGGCGCGCGCCGGCGGATTGACCGGGTTCCTGCAATCCGGCTATCATCGACCTTTGCGGCCGGCCCCAGCGGCCGCGGCGTCTGCCAGCGTTCCTCAGTAGCTCAATGGCAGAGCATCCGGCTGTTAACCGGAGGGTTGTAGGTTCGAGTCCTACCTGAGGAGCCAAAATTCAATCCGCTGATTTCAGCGGTTCTTGTTTAACGCAAGACCCCGTGGGGTGATCCCCTCGGGGTCTCGTCGTTTCTGGCGTGCCCACGCCGACTTACGCCCGCCCGCACATTTACCCTGATTCTCCGTTTCGAAGCCCGCAGTCCGGGGGCCGGGTGCAACCCTGGGGGTTGCGGGCGCTCATCGAAAATGTCCTTTCCGAATTCTCCCGTTCTCCGTTTTTCGAGTCGCCTTGTTTAACAGCCCGACTGCATCCGGACACCCGCTTCGACATTTCGAACTCCCCTCCGGTAGGTATCTGCCGAAAGCCGGACCAGTGGGTCCGGCGCAAGCGGATTACCAGACAGCGGGGTAGTGTCAACGATCTTTCGCACTTTCAGTGGTGCCCCCCGTCTGGGTGCTAGGCGATCTGGGCCCGGGCCTCGTCGGTAAACAGCAACTCCGCGGCGAGGTAGCGCCGCGATCCCCAGCGCGTCGCGGCCACATGCCGCAGACGCGCGGCAACAAGCATCAACGCCGACTGGCCATCCGGGAAGGCTCCAACGACACGGGTCCGGCGACGGATTTCGCGAATGATCCGCTCCATCGGGTTGTTCGTCCGAATCTGCCGCCAGTGCGTGCTGGGGAAGGCGTAATACGTCAGCGTGTCGCCGACCGCGTCTTGGACCAGCTTGGCGGCCTTGCCGAGCTTCATCTTCTCGAGTTTGCTGGCGACTTCCTTGGCTTTCGCGCTCGCGGCCGTCCGGTCCTCCTGGGCGTGGATGGCCTTCAGCATCCGCGCCACGTCCGCGACCTTGCCGTTGGGCACCAGACTGAACACGTTGCGATACCAGTGCACGACGCACCGCTGCCAGCGCGCGTCCGGAAACACCTCAGCCGCGGCGTCCACGAGCCCGACGCAGGCGTCGCTGATGATGAGCTGGACCCCGTTCAACCCGCGGTCTTTGAGGTGGCGCAGGAAGCCCAGCCAGCCGGCGCGGTCCTCCTTGTCACCCTCCGCGACGCCGAGAATGTGGCGATAGCCGTCCGTCCCGATGCCGATCGCGACCAGGACCGAGACGTTACGCACCTCGCCAGCCCAGCTGCGCTTCAACACGAGGCCGTCGAGGAAGACGTAGGGATGACTCCCGTCAATCGGTTTCGTGCGCCAGGCCTCGATCTGGGCGTAGATGCGCTGATTCAGCCGGCTGACGGTGCCGGAGCTCACCCGCGTGCCCCACAGGGCCTCGGTGATGTCTTCGACCCGTCGGACGCTGACGCCCGCCAGATACATTTCCACCAGGGCTTCCTCGACCGAGGCCTCGCGC